>Ga0105348_1000107_pt1 | contig 58544 bp, 53 predicted proteins | sample EN8Hudsemesocosm_2_FD_83504 | JGI IMG/M metagenome (GOLD analysis project Ga0105348, IMG submission 83504) | Methane-oxidizing microbial communities from mesocosms in the Hudson Canyon - EN8C Hudson Canyon | ecosystem: Environmental > Aquatic > Marine > Cold seeps | place: Hudson Canyon... | reverse complement strand
TTAATGCCAGTCAGTTAACAACTGACTGGCGTTTTTTATTGGGATATTTACTAGGTTTGGGTTTAATACACCGAGGATAAGCTCGCTCACGCTTTATTGGTAATATGTGATGTTCTACTTGATCTTGCAATTGCTCAATTGATTTAGGGATCCGTCCAGCATTTTCTATAAACATCGTGTGAATTAAGTTAATAATGCTGATAGCACATGTCGTAAAGCTTAGGTGCTTTGCATATATCCCTGGCTTTTTCTGAGCCATTTTTACCATCTGATACCTGAGTAAGTTATAACTAAGCATTACGCCCCATAACTCTTGCGCTATCATTTCAGGTTTTTTGCTGCGTAACGTGAAATGACTATTCAATAAGGTCTGTTTCATTTCTCTATAGCCAAGCTCTATTTCCCACCTGTCACTATATAAGTCAACAATATCAGCCTTAGGGAAACGCATAGGGTCAATAAGTGAAGTCAGGATATTCACTTCTTTTCCTTTGATATTTTTTGTAACCAGCCTCACCTCTATGTTGTCAGGTAAATCAGCAAATTTTTTTCTCGATTGTGCTGTTGTTTTTAGCCTGATGAGTTTATCTTGACGGCCTAGGGAGCGAACGACTTCATACTGTGTACCTTTTCTCATCGGTTGCAACCAATGACGATTTTCTCCTGCATGGTGCCACCGATTGAGCAAGCCCAATGAGTAAAAGCCTCTATCAAATAATGTCAGGGAATTATCTGGCGTAGAGTCAATTAAGTCTTCGGCTAATACCATTTCACTTGAACGACAACTATCGAAGGTACTCCCTAGCAATAAATGGCTGGTTAACTCCATTAAACATACCATTCGAACTTGAGGGAAAGCGGTATCGCCATGTTGATTTTTCCAAGCAGAGAAAGCTTCATGGTTTTCCTCGGTTTCAGGTGTGCGCCAAATTACACCATCAACACCTAACAGAGATAGTCCACACCACGTCGGGTGGTTGGCATCTTTGTTCCACATGGCTTGGCTTTGATTGAAAACCTCTTTAACGGCATCAGCACCAAGGCGTTGCCTTGCTTGTACAACGGCGCTTGGTGCAACGAGTTCTTTTTTACCAGGTAAAGCTAAACCTAATTTACTGACAATACTCCAAAGAGGGTCTTCACGATAAAGCGACATACAAATGACTGTCCAAACAGCCATTTCAACAGGTAGTCTTCTACGTCTGATTGTCGCTATACCAGCGGTTTCAGCGCATTGCTTAATGAATTCGGGACAAAGAAAATCACTAAGTTGTCCTAACCCTTCAGAGTTGGGGGCATAACCATTGGCAAGGGAAAGTGCTGTTGTAAGTTGCAAAAGAAAAGGCTCCTGAATAAATTCAGAAGCCTTTATATACTAACCTGAAGATCGGTCAACTGATCGTTAAATTATCTTAACTGATCGGCATTAAGCACAAGCTCGCCTTTATTTGTTATTGCTTGATTAGTAATCGATTATTACTGACGGCAATCAATAACAGGATTTACATTGATAGTACCGGCTTCATTTATCGTCGCAACTTTATCATCGAGCTTTAGTATTGCTAATACGCTATCACCTAACGTGCGCACATAAGTTAAAAGGTAGCCAAATTGCCCAAGGCTAAAAACAGCGTACTGTTGACTTAAATTTAGCTTATTCCACATAGTGTCAGGGTTGTCATTTTGTTTTCTGTTGTCGGTAATTACTGGACTAACTGACAATAAGTCATTTCTATGAATTTGATTATTTAACATAATATCTACCTCATGATTTAACTAATGAACAGATAATAATCAATCAGTGCTCAAGTTACTGTGAGCATTTGTTTGCTGAGTGTTAATTTTTGTACAGCATAAAGCTTTAGCAATATTCTTCAAGTTAGGAAATGTCTTGTTACTTTTTCGTCTCGCCAGCACTTCCTTATCGTCTAACGAATCATTTAGTTATGACTTAGTGTATTTGACAAAAATAATTATCAAAAACACTAACTTATTAGTTATTTTAACCAAACCTGTTTTTGTTAATCTAAGTTATTAGTTGTAACTTGTTGTTACATATAGAGAATGAGTAATTGGCATAGCCTGTGCTATTTTTAATGCATTATTAAAAATAGGGAAATACCCATGCTTACTCTTTCTAAAAAATTATTACTGTCTTCTGCGATAGCCACTTCATTACTGTTAACCGCTTGCTCTGAGCCAGAAGCAAAAGAAAAAACTGAAGAGGTAGCTGAATTTGCCATCCCTGTGATGGTGGCAAATATTGAACGTAAAGATGTTTCATCAAACTTTCATACTACAGCAACATTAGAGTCTCGTAACGAAGCTGAAATCATTACCCGTGTTACCGGCATTATTGAAGAGCTAACTGTTGAAGAAGGGGATTTTGTTGAAAAAGGTCAGCTGCTTGCTAAAGTTGATGCAAGACGTTATCAGTTAGCGCTAGATAAGGCGGAAGCTGAATTAGCGGGTATTGAACAAGAATTAAAACGTTTATCACAAATGGCTGAAAAGCAATTAGTGAGTGCGCAAGCATCAGACAAACTTAAATACCAACACAGAGCTGCCGTTGCTGCAAAAGAGTTAGCTGCGCTTGATTTAAAAGACAGCCAAGTGGTTGCGCCTATCTCTGGTTACATTTCTCAGCGTTTTGTTAAAACCGGTCACTTTACTCAAGGTTACCAAAAACTATTTCATATCGTAGACCAATCCTCGTTAGAAGCAGTGGTTTACTTACCAGAACACCAACTGAGTAATGTGCAACTAGGTCAACAAGCGTTATTACATTTCAGCGCCCGCCAAGGTAAGCAATTTGTTGCGAAAGTGCGTTCTGTTTCTCCGGTAATTGATAGCCGCAGCGGTACCTTTAAAGTGATTTTATCGTTAAGTAATGAAGAGTTGGCATTAAAACCAGGCATGTTTGCTCAAATTGCCCTGACCTTTGATACCCATGAAGATACTTTAACAATTCCAACAGATGCCATTATTACCCTTGATAATCAAAGTAAAATATTTTTAGTTAAAGACAGCAAGGCGATTGAAGTATTAATTAATAAAGGCTTTGTTCAAGAGCAGTTAACTGAAATATCTGGCGAATTAGCAGAGGGAGATACTGTTGTGGTTAATGGTCACCATAACTTAAAAGCCAATGCTTTGGTTGAAATCTTAAACGCTCAAGCCACGGATGAAGATAGCCTTATCGAAAATGGCTTAACGGATACAGACACCGCTATAGCAAAAGCTAGCAAATAGAGAGTTGTTTGATGAATCATTTGCTTGATAACGTGTTCTTTGTGGCTACTAAACACCCAGTAGCCACTGTTTTTATAATTTTTACTTCATTGCTAATCAGTAGTGTAAATACCATTGGAGCTTTATCATGAGCATTGTTGATGTAGCAATAAAACGTCCTGTCACTGTGTGGATGTTTACTTTCGCGGTGATGCTTTTTGGTTTAGTGGGGCTATCTCGCCTAGCCGTTAACCTATTACCAGAGCTTTCTTACCCAACTTTAACGGTCAGAACTAATTATATTGGTGCTGCTCCTGCTGAAGTTGAGCAGTTAATCACTAAGCCCGTGGAAGAGGCGGTCGGTGTGGTAAAAGGTTTAAGAAAGATAAGCTCAGTCTCTAAAGCAGGTCAGTCAGACGTACTACTAGAGTTTGAGTGGGATGTTGCGATGGACATCACCAGTTTAGAAGTGAGAGAGAAGTTAGACCTTATCCGTTTACCCCTTGATGTAGAAAAGCCATTAATTTTAAAATTTAACCCTTCGTTAGATCCGATTATTCGCCTAGGGTTGCAAACAACGGATAACTCGGTTGTGGGGTTAACTAAGCTTAGAACCTTTGCCGAATACGATGTTAAGCGTCAATTAGAATCTTTGTTAGGTGTTGCGTCGGTAAAACTGGGCGGTGGTTTAGAGCAAGAGTACCAAGTCGTAATAGACCAACACAAATTAGCGCAACTTAACTTAAGTAGCCAAGAGATTATTAATCGAATTAATGCTGAAAATATTAATATTTCAGCAGGTAAGTTAATTGAAGGAAATACCCAGTACTTAGTGAGAACGCTTAACCAATTTACCAATATTAACCAGATTGGTGAGCTGGTGGTTTATCGTGAAAACGATCAAATAGTGACGTTAAATGATATTGCTACCATCGTTGATGGCTATAAAGAGCGTACTGATGTAACCCGCATCAATGCCAGTGAAGCGGTGGAACTTGCTATCTATAAAGAAGGTGATGCCAATACCGTACAAGTTGCTAAGTTAATTAATAATAAATTAGACGCTATTAATAAAATGCTAGGCGATCGTTATAAATTAACGGTGGTTTACGACCAATCAACTTTTATCACCAATGCCATTAATGAAGTTAAATCCGCAGCAATTGTTGGTGGATTATTGGCAATGGTCATTTTGTATTTGTTTCTACGCTCTATCAAACCAACGCTGATTATCTCTCTGTCAATACCCGTCTCGGTGATTGCCACGTTTAACATGATGTATGGCAACGGCATTAGTTTAAATATTATGTCTCTTGGCGGTATTGCACTGGCAACAGGCTTATTGGTGGATAATGCCATTGTGGTGCTCGAGAATATTTCTCGCTATAAAGAACAAGGTCTAAATGTGGTCGAGGCAGCGAGAAAAGGTACCAAAGAAGTCAGCGGCGCTATCATTGCTTCAACGCTAACTACTTTAGCGGTATTTGTGCCACTTATTTTTGTTGAAGGTGTTGCTGGTCAGTTATTTGCCGATCAAGCGATGACTGTTGCCTTTGCTTTGATTGCTTCCTTAGTGGTTGCGCTGACCTTAATTCCAATGTTGGCTTCAAGACAAGCAGCTCAAAATTCAGCGTTGGAAGAGGGTGAACTAGAGCAAGCTGAACAGATGAGCTTTAAAGCACTGCCTTGGTATAAAAAAGTGACTTTTATCTTAGCGTTACCATTTAAAACTTTATTCATTTATCTGCCAATGTTAATTAGTCGCATTGTACTGTTAGCTTTTCACGGCATTAGTAAAGTAGCGTCAATAATATTGAAACCGGTAACTGCCGCCTTTAACTTTACCTTTGAAAAATTAGCGGCACTTTATCGCAAGTCATTAGCTTTAGCGTTGAGAAATGCCGTGACAACGTTACTCATTAGTTTAACTTTTGCTGGCTCTGCCTTTTTTATCTTACCAAAAATAGGGGTGGAGTTATTACCACCACTTGCTCAAGGCGAGTTTTATTTAGAGCTAGAACTAGCGCCAGGTACCCCACTTGCACTAACAGATAAAACGATTAATAAAATAGCTAAAAAATTACAAGACGATGATCGTATTAAAAGTACTTATTCGTTAACAGGTCGAGGTAGCTTAATGACCAGTAACGCGGATAAAGGCGGCGAACATCAAGCAAGATTACAAATTATGCTGCACAACAGCCAAGATGAAGCGCAAGTTATGGCTGATATTCGCCAGTACACGCAAAAACTTGTCGGTGCGACTACCCAGTTAAATCAACCTGAATTATTTACCTTTAGTAAACCAATCAGTATTGAATTAGCAAGTTATGATCTCAATTTACTGGCGACTTACAGTAAGCGCTTAACAAGCTTAATGGAACAAGATTCACAGTTTGTTGATGTTGCTAATAGCCAACGTCAAGGTCAGCCAGAGTTAGCGATACACTTTAATCAACAAAAGATTGCACAATTAGGGTTAAATGCTCCTGATATTGCAAGGCTTGTTGCGGTGAAAATTGGCGGTAATATTGCCAGTAAATATACCTTATTGGATCGCAAGATAGATATCTTAGTGCGTAGTGATGAAAAACAGCGTGACTCAATTGATGACTTAAGAGAGTTAGTGGTTAACCCAAATGATAACTTCCCAATTACTTTAGCCAGTATTAGTGACATTGTTGAAACCGTTGGTCCTGCACAAATCAATCGCATTAATCAGCAACGTGTGGCTGTGATAAGTGCCAATATTGCCATGGGCGATCAAAATAGTGCGCTTGCTCAAGCCAATAAATTAATAAAGCAATTAAAACTGCCGTTAACCGTGGTACCAACCTTTGGCGGCCAAAGTGAAGAGATGCAACAGTCGTTCAACTCTATGCTGATGGCACTAACGCTAGCGGTATTTCTAGTGTATTTGGTGATGGCGTCGCAATTTGAGTCATTATTACAGCCGCTGTTAATTTTATTTAGCGTACCGCTTGCAGGTGTTGGTTCTATTTATGGCTTATACCTATTTGGTAGTAATATCAGCGTGATAGTCTTTATTGGTTTAATCATGCTGGCGGGTATTGTGGTGAACAATGCCATTGTATTACTTGACAGAATTAACCAGCTAAGAGCACAAGGAATAGCGAAAGCTGACTCTATCAAGCAAGCCGCGCAATCAAGGTTACGTCCTATCATTATGACGACATTAACCACGGCACTTGGTTTATTGCCGATGGCGTTAGCGGTAGGCGAGGGGGCGGAATTAAGAACGCCGATGGCGATTACCGTGATCAGTGGCTTAATTTGCTCAACGTTATTAACCCTTATTGTGTTACCTGTGCTTTATCAATTATTTGATCATAAGAAGTTTGAACAATTGAGCGATGAAACCAGTAAGTCATCAATGGTGAGTCCATTACCGGAGCCTCAAAATGTCTAACAGCAAATTGAACTTAACCGCACTGGCAATTAAAAAGCCAGTGACCACCTTGATGCTTTGTTTAACCATGTTAATGATGGGGGTTGCGGCTAGTCAGTTATTACCCCTTGAAAAATGGCCAGGTATCGATATTCCTGAAATGATGATCAATGCGCCGTATCAAGCTTCAACGCCAGCAGAGGTTGAACGTTTAGTCACGAAACCGCTTGAAGAAGCGCTAGCAACTATGGGCGGAATACAAAGGTTGAATTCACGTTCTACCGAGCATGGAGCTGAAATAAATATTGAGGTGGAATGGGATAGCAGCTTAACGGGCAAGTCAATTGAAGCGCGTGAGAAAATTGATGCCATTCGTCATTTATTACCTGAAGATTTACAGCGCGTGTTTGTTTATCAGTTCTCGACAGCTGACATGCCTATTTTAACCTTACGCATATCAAGTGAGCGAGAGCTAAAAAATAGTTTTCAATTGCTAAACAATTATCTGAAAAAGCCTCTTGAACGTATGACAGGTGTGTCTAAAGTTGAACTTTATGGTGTTGACCAAAGACAAATATCTATTCGATTATTAGCTGATCGGATGGCAAGTCATAATGTTGATGTTCAGCATTTAACACGCGTATTGCAGGCGCATAATTTTACCATTAATGCAGGATCTTTACGATCGACGAGTAATACCATTCGTATTAGTCCAAAAGGTGAATTTACCAAGCTTAATGATATCCGAGCGTTAATTGTTAAAGAGAATGTTTATCTGGGTGATGTTGCTCAGATAGCTTTTGAGCAACCAGAAAGAATAGATGGCCGCCATTTAGACAGAAGCTACGCTATTGGCGTCAATATTTTTAAAGAATCAAGTGCTAACCTTGTTGATGTCGCGGGTCGAGTAGTAAAGGCTGTTGATGAAATATCTAATAGTCCGCAGTTTAATGGTATCAACATCTTTATGATGGAAGACCAAGCAAAAGGGGTAACCGATTCGTTAGCTGATTTGTTAATGGCGGGCGCTATTGGTGCCGCATTATCATTTATCGTGTTATTCCTTTTTCTAAGAAATACCACGGCAACAATGCTGGTTGTAGCCTCTGTGCCATTTTCAATTTGTATTACCTTAGCGGTGATGTACTTTTTAGGTTACTCACTTAATATCTTATCTATGATGGGTTTGTTATTAGCGGTAGGTATGTTGGTTGATAACTCGGTGGTAATTACCGAGTCTATTGCAGCAGAGCACCGCGCTAACCCGACAAGTACTAAACAAGATAAAATCAAAAATATCCTTCAAGGTGTTGATAAGGTGTCTTTAGCGGTAATGACAGGCACCTTAACCACCATGATAGTTTTTCTGCCCAATATTATCGGCGAAAAAGTACAACTGACGGTATTTTTAGAACACGTTGCAATCGCCATATGTATTTCATTGGCGGCATCATTATTGATTGCTAAAACTTTACTGCCACTGTTACTGAGCAAAATGCCAATTGAAAACCTTATTGGTAAAGTTGAAGAAGCAAGTGACAAGCAAGTAGAGGCGGTTAGCGAACCAAAAGAAAAAGGAGCGCGTCAGCGTTATAAAAAGAGCCTGTCATGGGTATTATCTCATCCTAAAATCACTGGCTTTTGTGCGCTATTAATTTTAGCGAGCACCGCAATTCCTATGGGGGTGATCACCTCAGATAATAACGATAATCAAGATGGTACTCGCTTGTTTATGCGTTATCACGTTGAAGGACAATTTCCTCTTGAACATGTAGAGAAAATGGTCGATCGCATGGAAGAATATTTATATAAGCATAAAGATTAATTCTATATTGATTCTGTTTATAGCTATTACAATGGCGAGCGTGCTTCTTCTACCTTGTTATTAAAAGAAAGTCGCGATATTTCAATGAATGAGCTGAAAGAGCGCATTAGAAAAGAACTGCCGGTATTTGCTGATGCTAAACCAGATTTTGGCTGGCGAAGTGCGCAAAGTGGCGGCGTAAGCGTTACTTTGCTCGGCGCTTCCACAGAGAAGTTAATGACTTTGTCAGAACAAATAGTGCCGATACTTGCTCATGTTGAGGGCTTAACCGACGTAAAAAGTGATGTGTCTCAGCACCAAAAAGAAATGGTTGTTATCATCGATAGGTTCAAAGCCAATCAACTTGGACTTGATTCCAGACAAGTTGCACAAATTGTTGGTACGGCATTACGCGGCCTTGAGTTAAGAAGCTTTCGTCATGATCCTAATGGCGAAGTGAATATTCGTTTACTTTATGATGAAAGACTTAAGTACTCTTTAAATCAATTAAAGAAGTTACCTATTACCGAAATCGATGGCCAAAACATTAGCTTAGAAAGCGTTGCACAATTTAAAGTACAACCTAGACTGGCAAAAATCTATCGAGAAGAGCGACAAACTGCATTGACCTTAGGTGCAAACTTAAACGATATAACCATGGAGCAAGCAAAAGAGCGCATTGAACAAGCGATGGAAACCTTAGATTTACCGGCTGGATATACCTGGAAGTTAGGTCGTGGCTTTAATCGTCAGCAACAAGAGCAAAATATTATGTTGGTGAATATGATTCTGGCTTTAGCGATGATTTATATCGTGATGGCAGCATTATTTGAGTCGTTATTATTGCCTGCAGCCATTATTAGTTCGATTCTATATTCTATTGTTGGCGTTTTCTGGTTCTTCTTAATAACGGGTAGCAGCATGTCAGTGATGGGCATGATTGGTATTTTAATATTAATGGGCATAGTGGTGAACAATGGCATTGTGCTTATTGATCAAATTAACCAGATGTCACCAAAAATTGAAGAGTTAGAAACAGTGATTGCTGACATTTGTGTTACTCGATTAAGACCGGTATTAATGACAGTTGCTACCACGGTATTGGGTATGGTGCCGCTAGCATTAGGTTCAACACAAATTGGTGGCGATGGTCCTTCTTACTCGCCCTTAGCGATCGCTATTATTGGTGGCTTAACCTTTTCGACAGTGACTAGTTTATATCTGGTGCCATGGTGCTATTTGATGTTTACCAAGCTAGCTCGAAATTCAAGTATTGGTTTTAATAAAGCAAATGGTTTTGCCAAGCGCATTGTTAAGGTTTAGCTATAAGTTTATTTTTCCAAGCTGTTAATCGGTATTTAAATAAGAGTTGAGGTTATTTAGCTTCAGCTCAGGATATTGAGCTGAAACAGTTTACTGTGATTACTGATGGATAATAAAAAGCCAGTGAAACGATGTTTCACTGGCTTTATTTTTTGCTTGTTAAGAAGACTTGCAAAGAAGGGTTATTTCGACGCGTTTTCAGCTTCTTCTCTTCGCTTGGCTTCTGCTATTCGCCATTGTTGTAATTTAGCGTTGTAAGCATCCCAAACACAAGGGTTACACGCACCACCGCCACAACAATCATCATCGGCAGGAGCTTTTGGTTTTTCAAGAGGTTTTGACATAACATTATTAACTCAGAGTACTACAAGGAATACCATTTACAGCAATGCAGTAGCTATACACATTGGCTTAAATCGATATTTATAAGCTAATAATAACAAAAAAGCTCTGCAAGTGCAGAGCTTTTGATAGTGAAGCTTGATCAGCTAATAGCGGATTAACTAATCAAGTTCAGCTAATTTGTGCTCTAAGTAATGAATGTTAGCACCACCATTTACAAAACCTTGATCATTTAAGATATCTTGATGCAAGGTGATGTTGGTTTTGATGCCATCGATCACTAATTCTGATAAAGCATTACGCATACGTGCAATAGCTACATCACGGTTATCACCCCAAGTGATTAATTTACCAATCATAGAGTCATAATGTGGAGGAACTGAGTAGTCAGCGTAAATATGAGAATCCCAACGCACGCCTAAACCACCTGGTGGGTGGAAACGCGTAATTTTACCCGGTGAAGGAATAAAGGTACGAGGATCTTCAGCATTGATACGACACTCAATTGAGTGACCAGCAATTTTGATATCTTCTTGAGTACAAGACAATGGTAGGCCTGCTGCAACACGAAGCTGTTCTTTGATCAAATCAACACCAGTGATCATTTCAGTAACAGGGTGCTCTACTTGAATACGGGTGTTCATTTCAATGAAGTAGAACTCGCCGTTTTCATATAAGAACTCAAAAGTACCGGCACCGCGATAGTTAATCTCAACACACGCGTTACAACAGCGTTCACCAATTTTGGCGCGCATTTCAGGGGTAATACCTGGTGCTGGAGCTTCTTCAACAACTTTTTGATGGCGACGTTGCATTGAACAGTCACGCTCGCCTAAATGGATTGCAGTACCTTTACCGTCAGCAACGATTTGGATTTCAACGTGACGTGGGTTCTCAAGGAATTTCTCCATGTAAACCATATCATTTTTAAAGATAGTACCCGCTTCACGTTTAGTTAAGGCAATTGACTCAATCAATTCTTCTTCATTACGAACAACGCGCATACCACGACCACCACCACCACCGGCAGCTTTAACGATAACAGGATAACCGATGCGTTTAGCATGGGCCTTGTTAACGTCTTCGTCATCAGTTAGTGGACCATCAGAACCTGGTACACATGGTACACCAGCTGATTTCATCGCTTGGATAGCAGCAACTTTATCACCCATGATGCGAATACTTTCCGCTTTAGGGCCGATAAAAGCAAAACCAGACTTTTCAACTTGCTCAGCAAAGTCAGCATTTTCCGCAAGGAAACCATAGCCAGGGTGAATAGCAACAGCATTAGTTACTTCAGCAGCAGTGATAATAGCAGGTGCATTTAGGTAACTATCAAGTGCAGATGCCTTACCAATACAAATAGTTTCATCGGCTAATAAAACGTGTTTTAGGTTTTTATCAGCAGTTGAATGAACAGCTACCGTTTTAATACCAAGCTCTTTACAAGCTCGCAGTATTCTTAAGGCAATTTCGCCGCGGTTGGCGATAACAACTTTATCTAACATGGAATAACCCTTATTTTTGGAATCTTTATTTAAGATAAGTGGGCTTATTCAATGATGAATAAAGGTTGATCGAATTCAATAGCGTCTTCATTGCTTGCTAGAATTTCTTTGATAACGCCAGACTTGTCAGCTTCAATTTGGTTCATCATTTTCATTGCTTCAACAATACATAAAGTATCGCCAGCATTTACGTGCTTACCAACTTCAGCAAATGCAGGAGCATCAGGAGAAGCAGAAGCGTAGAAAGTACCAACCATAGGCGAACGAACTATGTGACCAGAAAGTGCAGGTGCAGCAGCTTCAGCAGCAGGAGCTGCAACAGCGGCAGCAACAGGTGCAGCAGCAACAGGTGCAGCTTGTACTACAGGGGCAGCTTGAACAACTTGACCACCGCGGCTAATACGTACTGATTCTTCGCCTTCAGCGATTTCTAATTCGTTGATACCTGACTCTTCAACAAGTTCGATAAGTTTTTTGATTTTACGAATATCCATTGGAACACCTTAATATGGGTTGGTAAATTTAATATTTTCAATATAGGTTAATGACGAGTCACTAACTGTTAATGTTTGTTATTTATTTTGACTGTTTGTGTTACTTAACTTTGTATGAGCAGCATCAAGGGCATAACTATAGCCTGCTGAGCCAAACCCACAGATTACACCGGTAGCAACATCAGATAAATAAGAGTGCTTTCTGAAACTTTCACGCGCATGGACATTAGATAAATGCACTTCAATGAAAGGAATCGCAACAGAGAGCAGAGCATCTCTTATTGCGACACTGGTATGTGTATAAGCAGCAGGGTTAATAATGATGAAATCTACTTTTTGGAAACCATCATGTATGGCATCGATTAGTTCATGTTCAGCATTAGACTGTAAATGCTGTAGCTCAATACCCTTTTCAGCAGCTTGTAAGCTGAGGTCCACAATAATATCATTTAAGCTTTGTTTACCGTAAATAGCAGGCTCTCTTTTGCCAAGCATATTTAAGTTTGGGCCATTTAACACTAAAACTGTAAACTTTGTGCTCATCTTCTGCTAAATCACCTTTAAAATATAATTAGCGCTAATGATTACATAAAATGATGGCACTGTGAACCAAAAAAGTTAGTTTTTATGGTTTTTTTTGTTATTGACGACAATAGCGTGTTTTTCGAAGATTATAGCTGCAAAGTACTGGTCAAACCTCTTTTGCGTGTCAGTAGTGTGTTGATTTTTTACTGATTTAGGCTATTATTATTGGGATATTAAGATTACTGTATTGATTTTAAATGCTTTTTTATACTTTTGTTCAATTTCCTTAGGGTTGCCTTATTAAACATTTCCTTTTTAGTATCATGCTTTTAATGTCAATTCTTGTGATTACACCGGTTTTGGCGCTTGAGATCGTGACTCACCCACAGGTTATAGATAACAATTTAACCAAATCACAGTTAAGGCGTATTTATACCATGCGCCAATTAAATTGGAGTGACAACAGCGCTATTACTGTATTTGTATTGCCAAGTCAGCATGCACTTCATCAACGCTTTGCCAAAGAGCGTTTACAGATTTTTCCTTATCAACTCAATCGTATTTGGCACAAGCTCACGTACTCAGGATTAGGGGTCGCCCCAACTACGGTTCAATCAGAAGAAGAACTTATTCAAGCTGTTATTAAAACTCCTGGAGCAATTGGTTATATAGATACTCCAAATTTGCAAAAGTTAATGGCGAAAGAAAACGATGATAAAGTCACTTTGGCTCAAGTTGTTAGCCAAGAAAATACTGTTATGGATAGTAAAGAGAAGGATCTTGGAAAAGGAGTGGTAAATGTTGTCAAAATTAAAGACTAATGCTGCAGTAGAAGTTTTAAGCAAAGTTAATAATTTGTTTCCTTCTACAAACCTAACGGTAAATATCAAAGTTATGGCGCTTGTTGCTATGGGGCTAACGAGTAATCTAGTTTATGCAAAAGAAACTCCGAGTAACGCCAGTTCACAAAATTTCCAACTACACGGCTTTCTTTCGCAAGGTCTGATTGATGTTGATGGCAGTGACTTTGTCAATGATGATGGTGAACTCTCGACAGAGCTGACTGAAATTGGCCTTAATGCCTCTTACAAAATAAATAATCGCTTCCGTTTAGCTGGACAAGTAGTTTATCTCGATGGTGGTAATCGCTATGCTCAAGGTGCAAGGGTTGATTATGCCTTATTAGATTGGTCAGCGTATTCAGATGATAATTGGCAGGCGAATATTTACTTAGGTCGCTTTAAAAATAATCATTGGCTTTACTCTAGTTCTCGCGATATTCCTTTTGCACGGCCAAGTATTATTTTACCTCAATCAGTATATTTTGATGGTTTCAGAGATATTGCGGTTGGTAGTGACGGTATCGCCAGTAAAATAAGTTATAGTTCTGATGAGTATGGTGATTTTGACTGGCAGATTAGTTATGGAACCTCTCCTATTTCTGATGAGCAAACGAAAAATATATTAGGCGATTATGCCCAAGGAACTGCCAAACAAGACTACGATAGTCAAACCAGTTTATATTGGCGTCCGGCACTTTCTTCATGGCGCTTTGGAATGTCATTGCTTGAGGCAGGTTTTACCTATAACCAATCTGCCCAGGATTTTTTCTATGACGCTGATTTTGTCTTTCAGTTTTATACCTTAAATGCTTTGTATGAAGGTGAATTATGGGAGTTTAGTGGCGAAGTCTACCAGCAACGCTTTATTGTTGATGGCTTTTACTTTCCAGGTTTTAACCTCGATAATGTTGGACAAGGTTTTTACTTACAGTCACGCTATAAATTGACTGATAAAATGACCTTGTTAGCACGTTATGAAGACTTTTATCTTGATAAAGATGACAAGGATGGTAAAGCACTTGAAGAGAGCTCCGGTGGACAGATTCCGTATTATTTTGGTTTTCATAAGGATATAACATTAGGTCTTAACTATGATATCACCAGTAATTTCAGTGCAAGAATTGAGTATCACTGGGTGAAAGGAGCGGGTAGGTTAACACCCGTAGTAGCGCCTAACCCACAGATTAATAACTCTGAAGATTGGCAGATGTGGGCCATACAGTTAATGTATTGGTTCTAGAAGTAAGCTTGTTATGAATAAAAAATTTGTCGGTGTACCTACTAAGTTATTAGCGTTGATCGTTACTACTTTATTGCTGCTCGCGGTAGGGTTTTCTTCGCTTTCTTATTGGCGATTACAAGCCGATTATCAACAGTTCCAAAAAGATAATATTAACCAAGGGCAAGTACAAGTTAACTTGCACAATAGTATTTTACGAACAAAATTAACCGTTTGGTTAGAGTCTTTCACTGACCTTATTCAACTATCAGAGCAAAATGATTTTGCTAATTTAGCTTTACAGTTAGAAAAGCAATATGATGCTTTACAGCTTCACTTAAATGTTGAAGATATTTGGCTTGTAGATGATAAACAAAACATCTTGTTTGCTACCAACGACTTTCCTCAGGTAGTGCAAGATAATATTTCACAGGTGTTTCGCTTACAAGAGCCTGAACATCGTATTTACTGCCCGCAAAGCTGCCAATTATTACTTAGTTTACCCTTGCTTAATAAACAAGGGGATATGGTGGTCGTTACCATGAGCGCATCACTTGTTGATATGCTTTTTGCCTTGAAAGCAACTCTTGATAGAGATGTTGCTGTGATCAGGGTGCCAACCTCCGCTAAACAAGGGATTAATGAAGCGTCAGCTAAAGTCCTCTCGGCATCAAATATGGGGCTGACAGAATCTCTACTTAAATTAAATGATCCGCTCAGTGGATTACAAAGTATTTTGCAGCAAGGGCAGCAATTAGAGCTAGATAAAAATTATTATTTAATCAATTTGTTAACTTTATCAAATGAGGTTAAAAATGATTTTTACTTAGCCTTAATAGATGATGTCACTACATACAATACTAAAAATGCGGATTACCAAAAGCGATTTATCTTTTCTTTAAGCATCATTTTCATTTTACTGGCTGCTTTTGTTTACTTCATCTCAAGCCCCTTTACTAAAAGACTCTTATTGCTATCTAATGCACTGCCATTGTTAGCGCAAAAAAAGTTTGATCAATTTCGTAAAGTTGACCTCAAGCGTCCTCGAATGTTTGCTGATGAACTCGATGTCTTAACATTTGCCTCTCAAGAGTTGAGTTTTGAGCTAGAGCAGTTAAACCTAGTGGTGGAACAGAAAACCAAAGAACTTGAAAATATCGCTATGTACGATTTACTGACCGGCTTACCTAATCGTAATATGCTCAATTACCAACTTCGTAAATCTTTAGCAAACATTACCCGCCATAAAAAGGGCATTGCTGTACTCTTTTTAGATTTAGATGATTTTAAAAAGGTAAATGATAGTAATGGTCACAATATCGGCGATAAACTACTTATTCAAGCAGCAGAGCGAGTCCGCTTAAGCGTTGGCGAAATAGATTTAGCCAGTCGTTTTGGTGGTGATGAATTTGTTATTGTTTTAAGTCACCTTGACGGCGTTGATGATGCCGTGGAAGTTGCTGAAAAAGTATTGCTGCAGTTTAAAGAGTCGATAAAGCTAGGGTCCAATATCTTCTATGTCTCTACCAGCATTGGTATTGCCTATACAGAGTCAGCGACTGAAAAATCTGATGATTTGATTAGTCATGCCGATATTGCCATGTATGAAGCAAAAGACAATGGCGGTGGTCAATATCATGTTTACCACCAGGCAATGTATCAAAGAGTTGCGCATCGAGTAATGCTTGAAGGAGAAGTAAGGCAGGCATTGGCTAAGCAGCAATTTAGTTTAAGTTTACAACCACAAATATGCGCCCAAACTAAGCGGCTTTATGGTTTTGAAGCGTTATTGCGTTGGCAGCACCCTGAACGTGGAATGATCTCGCCAGAAGACTTTATTCCTATTCTTGAAAACTCGCAACACATGATTGAATTAGGCTACTGGATTATTCGTCGTTGTTTTGAGTTGGCTATTGAAATAAAGCACTACGGTTTATCAGATGTCCGTATTGCCATTAACTTGTCAGCAGGGCAGTTTATCGATGCCAATTTACCTCATTTCTTAAAAGAGCTCTTACTTGAGTTTTCACTGCCGGCGAGCAGCTTTGAGCTTGAATTAACCGAGCAAACGTTAGTTAAGGATATGGAACACACTATTGCCATGATGGAGTCTTTAAAAACTATTGGCTTTAGCTTTGCCATTGACGACTTTGGTACGGGTTATTCATCTTTAGCATATTTAAAGAAAATGCCAGTTGATGTTATTAAAATCGATAAAAGTTTTGTGTTCGGGATGCTAGAAAACCATTCAGATTTTCAAATTATCACTTCGACCATTGCCATGGTGAAAAATTTAGGTTTAATGGTTATCGCTGAAGGGGTCGAGACTCAAGCTCAGTTGCGCAGCCTTAGTGAAAACGATTGTGACATCATTCAAGGTTACTACTATTCGAAACCAATCCCTGAAGTTGAATTATTTGCCATGTTAGACAAGCAAACAACTGCAGGATACTGGAAAATAGCTAAGAAAAATGATGATGAGCTAACGAGGAGTCAGTCAGCCTAGTTGAAGGTTGGCTGACAATTATTATTAACCCCTCAATATATAGCTACTCAAACAGTTAAAACTACTGAAAGCGACTTCTTGATATTCAAGTTAAAATATCGTTTGGAGGTGTGTTGTAAATTCACTTGCGTTCATAAAGCCAGTAGTACGTTGTTTGGCGAGCTCATTACCTTGCAAGTCGAAAAATAAAATAGAAGGTAAGCCTAAGATATTAAAATGCTTTACTAACTCTGCATTGTCTTTCGAATCAAACTCAGTCATATCAATTTGTAGCCAAACACTATTACTTAATGCTTGCTGCACACCTTTATCAACAAAAGTATATTTTTCAAACTCTTTACAGGCAATACACCAATCAGCGTATAAATCTACCATAACCGTTTTGCCTTGCTTATTGGCTTGTGCTACTTCGGTATTCAGTTGCGTTAAGGTGGTCACTTGCTTAAATGCAGGGTGTTGAGTATCGCTTAACGCCGCATGGTTTGTTGGCATTATCAATTGAGAAAGTAGATTACCGCCAAAGAAAAACATCAATAATATTAATAAAGTTCTCAAGCCATACCAAAATCCATAAGCTTGGGCGCTATTTTTTTCAGCTACATGAGCCTGATTAGTCACATACAAATACGTGGCACTAGCTAGGATAAGTAATGCCCATAACGCTTGGCTAGCGACTTCAGGGATAAAGCGCTCAAGAAGGAAGATTGGTACTGCAAGCAGTAATAAGCCAAATATATTCTTAATGACATTCATCCAAGCACCGGCTTTAGGTAATAATTTTCCGCCAGAGCTACCTAATATTAATAATGGCAAGCCCATACCTAAGCTTAAAGCGTACAAAGCTGAAGCGCCGAGTACCACATCTCCGGTTTGAGAAATATAAAGTAGGGCACCTGTTAATGGCGCTGTTGTACAAGGGGAAGCAACTAAACCTGAGATCACGCCCATCATCAATACGCCAGTGATTGAGCCGCCTTTTTGTTGGTTACTGATATTGTTGAGCTTATTTTGCCAACTAGCAGGAAGCGCTAAATTGAAGAGGCCAAACATGGAGAGAGCGAGGAAAATAAACAGCACACTTAAACTAATCAGTACTATTGGGTGCTGAAATGCTGCTTGAAATTTTGCACCCGCTAAGGCGACCACAATACCAAGTAGGGTATAGGTTACCGCCATACCTTGCACGTAAATAAACGACAAGGTGAATGCTCTTTTGGTGGTTAATGGTGTCTTTTGTTTACCTTGACCAACAATAATGCCCGTCAAAATTGGGTACATTGGAAAGACACATGGGGTGAAAGACAATAGTAATCCGCCAATAAAAAAGGCGATAAGCGTCAGCAAGAGACTCTCTTGCTTTAGCATATCTAATAACTGGTGCTGTTCACTTTTTGATGCATTTGCTTGCTCAGCTAGTGATGAACTCTTTACCACATTGTTAGCGGAGCTAGCTTTAGTGGCTGCAATAACCGTGCTATCGACCTTGCTTAATTGCACAATTTTACTTGTTGGCGGATAACATAAGCCTTTTTCAGCACAGCCTTGGTAGGTAATTTTTATGCTATCGCCATCATTTGCTTGTTCAATGTCGATGGCGAAGGTTAACGGTTCAATAAATACTTTTTGTACGCCAAAAAACTCATCTTCATGATCGATACCTACGGGTAAATCCACTGGCGTGAAAGTGACCGTTTTACTTTTAAATTTGAACTGGTGGCGATAGAGGTAATATCCCTCTGCAATCTCGAAACTAACTTGTAACTGACTACCGTTTTGATAGAAATTGAAAATAAAAGCTTCATCAACCTTTAAAAACTCATCATCATTACTAAACAGGCTCGCGCTAGAAACATCAAAAATGGATGCCTTTTCTTGCGCCTTTACTGGTGAAAAGCTAAAGACTGCAAACATTATTAAGCATAGGGAAAGTAAATTTTTCATTAAGCCTACTTCAAAGAGTTAGAGATCCAGTTTAAATACTGTTTATCGCCTTGCTGGATATTCAAGGCAACAACTTCTACCACGTCATACGGGTGTAATTGGTTTATTCGTTCATTTAACTTAATAAAGCTACTTGCTTCGGTTTTAATGACTAGCTGCACTTCACTGTCGCATTGTAATTGCTCTTGCCAAGTGTAAACTGATGTGATGTTAGCAATTATATTAACGCAAGCGGCGAGCTTTTCTGTAACCAAGTGCTTTGCAATATTTCTAGCCACGGTTTCATCAGGACACGTTGTTAATACTAATTGATACAATTTTGTTACCTACCTGATTTAAACTTGCTGGTATTATAGCCTGAGTGTTAAAGAAAACTTAAGGCTAATATTGATAACACATTTGATGCTTATCAACTTCTAGGTCACGCACCTTGAAAAAGACCAGAGTAGCCCAATATAAGTTTCATAGAATATAAGGAATTATTATGTTTCAACTTTTGTTTTTACTTTTTATCATTATCCCTATTATTGAAATTACCGTCATTATGCAAGTAGGCGCCTTACTTGGTGTTTGGCCAACGGTTGCTATTGTTATCTTAAGTGCATGGCTTGGTGCTAAATATGTACGTCAGCAAGGTTTAGCAACCATGCAAACAGTGCAAACTAAAATGGCACAAGGTGAAATGCCATCAAGTGAAATTGTTACGGGTTTGATGTTACTTGTTGCTGGTGTTCTATTGGTAACACCAGGCTTTGTTACCGATATATTTGGCTTATCACTGCTTATTCCAAGTGTGCGTGCCGCGATTGCTAGTCAGGTACAAAAGCATATTAAGGTGAATCAATTTGCTGCGGGGGGCACTTATAGCCACTCATCACATGGCAATGTATATCAACATGAACCACAAGAGCAAAGCTTTACTCAAGAAAGTAAGCCTATCTCTCATCATGAGGGTGAAACCTTAGAGGGCGAGTTTCAACGTAAAGATTAGTTATGATTAGCTAATTTTATTGGGGACTTACTGATAAAGCATAAAAAAAACGAAAGCTGACCTTGTGTCAGCTTTTTTTATCCCCATTTCTTATAACAACTATCGCTAGTCACTGGGTGTGACTGGCAAAATAACTAAATTATTTACTAATTAAATAAGTAAACTCAGGAGAGAATTAATGAGCATTCGTCCACTACATGATCGTGTAATTGTTAAACGTAAAGAAGTAGAATCAAAGTCTGCTGGCGGTATTGTCTTAACGGGTAGTGCAGCTGAAAAGTCGACTCGTGGTGAAGTTATCGCAGTAGGCAATGGCCGCATCTTAGAAAGTGGCGAAGTTCGTGCTCTAGACGTAAAAGTTGGCGATCAAGTGATCTTCTCTGAAGGTTACGGCGTTAAAACTGAAAAGATTGATGGCGAAGAAGTGCTTATCCTTAGCGAATCTGACATCTTAGCGATCGTAGAATAGTCGCAGAAATTTTCATGTCGCTATTAGACACAATAGCGGCATTAGAAGTACTCACTGACATGCGTCAGCTCCGTGCTTCTGTTTTGCTCTTGAGTATATTAGCTTAATAAAGTTTTACTTGAGTGCAGAGCTTTAAAACATATTATTATTGAATAAACAAAATTATAGGAATAAATAACATGGCTGCAAAAGACGTATTATTTGGAAATGACGCACGCGTAAAAATGCTTAAAGGCGTTAATGTTTTAGCTGACGCGGTAAAGGTAACTTTAGGCCCTAAAGGTCGTAACGTTGTATTAGACAAATCTTTTGGTGGTCCAACAATCACTAAAGATGGTGTGAGTGTTGCTAAAGAAATCGAACTTGAAGACAAGTTTGAAAACATGGGCGCACAAATGGTGAAAGAAGTTGCTTCTAAAGCCAATGATGAAGCTGGTGACGGTACTACAACCGCTACAGTATTAGCGCAAGCTATCGTAAACGAAGGTTTAAAATCAATCGCTGCGGGCATGAACCCAATGGATCTTAAGCGCGGTATTGATAAAGCAGTTATTGCTGCTGTTGCTTCATTAAAAGACGCATCAACGCCAGTTACTGATAACAAAGCCATTGAGCAAGTTGGTACTATCTCAGCGAACTCTGATGAAACTGTTGGTCAAATCATTGCGACAGCAATGGACAAAGTAGGCACTGAAGGTGTTATTACTGTTGAAGAAGGTCAAGCGTTAACGGATGAGTTAGATGTAGTTGAAGGTATGCAGTTCGACCGTGGTTACCTTTCTCCATACTTTATCAACAACCAAGAAAATGGCACGGTTGAAATGGAAAGCCCATTCATCCTTTTAGTTGATAAAAAAGTTTCAAACATTCGTGAATTATTAACTACCCTTGAAGGCGTAGCTAAAGCAGGTAAGCCACTACTTATCATCGCTGAAGATGTTGAAGGTGAAGCCCTAGCAACATTAGTTGTTAACAACATGCGCGGTATCGTTAAAGTTGCTGCGGTTAAAGCACCAGGTTTTGGCGACCGTCGTAAAGCAATGCTACAAGATGTTGCTACCTTAACGGCAGGTACCGTTATTTCTGAAGAAATTGGTATGGAGCTTGAAAAAGCAACTTTAGAAGACCTTGGTCAAGCTAAGCGTGTAATCATCTCTAAAGACAACACGACTATCATTGACGGTATTGGCGAAGAAGCTGACATCCAAGCACGTGTTGCGCAAATTCGTGGTCAAATTGAAGATTCATCTTCAGATTACGACAAAGAAAAACTGCAAGAGCGTTTAGCGAAACTTGCTGGCGGTGTTGCAGTAATTAAAGTTGGCGCAGCGACTGAAGTTGAAATGAAAGAGAAAAAAGCCCGTGTTGAAGATGCATTACATGCAACACGTGCAGCAGTTGAAGAAGGTGTTGTTGCCGGTGGTGGTACTGCACTAGTTCGTGCTGCTGAAGCAATTAAAGACCTTGAAGGTGCTAACGAAGACCAAACTCACGGTGTTAATGTTGCTATTCGTGCGATGGAAGCGCCACTTCGTCAAATCGTTTCTAACTGTGGTGATGAATCATCAGTAGTACTTAACGAAGTACGTAACGGTGAAGGTAACTATGGTTACAATGCTGGCAACAGTACTTACGGCGATATGATTGCAATGGGTATTCTTGACCCAACTAAAGTTACCCGTTCAGCATTACAATTTGCGGCTTCTGTTGCGGGTTTAATGCTAACGACTGAAGCTATGGTGACTGATGCTCCTCAAGATGCAGCTGCTCCTGCTATGCCTGATATGGGCGGTATGGGCGGTATGGGTGGCATGGGCGGCATGATGTAATTTTTGCTTGTTTAAATCAGTGATAGCTGCGTTCCTTTATAACTCGTTTAAGAACACACTAAACTTCGTCATAAAGCGCCTTGCTCTAACATGATTTAACCTGCGCAAAAAACATTGCTCAGACATACTTTTGAAAAACCTGCTTCGGCAGGTTTTTTGTTTTATGTCTATTGATGCAGTGTTGCCTTTTCGGCTCGCGTAAGGCGCCTTGTTATAATCAATTTATTATGTGCAAAAATGTTGAACTTTAATTTTATACGTTTAGCTCTAACCATTTAAAAGAAAGCCTGAATAGTGATATTCAGGCTTTTTTATTGCGTCAAAAGCGGGCTTTTATCCAAGTAGAAACGATAGATAATACTTCTGGTGAAATAGTTTGTTCTATTTGTCTATATTCATTAATGCTACCTGTTTCTGCTGTTTGGAACATATGATTAAGGCCCGGTAGTAGTTTCACCGTTGCATCATTATGATCTTTTAAAATAACCCTTAAACCAGCCAAATTTTCTTTAGCCGTTACTTGCACATCTAGCTCACCATTTAACGCTAAAATAGGTAACGCTTTATCAGTGAAGTAATTTGCAGGATCATAGGTCATAAAGTACCTGTACCATGGTTTTGTGTAACTCCTTATAATATCATTTTTTTGATTTTCTTCTGTACCAAGAATAGCTAAATTTCTAGGTGAGAGAATTTTTGAAACAGCTTCTATTGCAGATTCTGTTGATTTAGACGCTTTTACTTTCTCCATAATCAAGCGTGAAATATTTTGTATTTTTTTAAGCTTCTCTTCTGGTATACCTTGCAAAAGAGCCATGGCTTTTTGTTGTGCTGACATTAAATCTACAGTATTTATCCCTGGCCCCGCTAGCATTATAATAAACGCTATTTGTTTATTAGTATCAAAAGCTAAAGGCGCGATTAATCCGCCTTCACTGTGTCCAATCATTCCGATTGATTTACCATTAATCTCTTTTCGATGAGATAAAAACTTAAAAGCGGCATTGGCGTCACTGGAAAAATCAAGGGAGGTTGCCACATTGTGGTCCCCATTAGATTCTGCAACACCTCGATCGTCATAACGTAAAACGGCAATCCCTTGGCGAGTCAAATGATCGGCTATTACTGCGAAGGGTTTATGGCCCATAAAAGTTTCATCTCTATCTGAAGGACCAGAGCCTGAAATCAATATTACGGCTGGAAAAGGACCATTTCCTTCCGGTAATGTTAATGTGCCCGCAAGGTCTACCCCCTTGGCTTGTTCGTTTTTAAAAATGACTGATTTAGATTGGTAAGCTTGTTTACCTATTGGGTGCTGTGGTCTATTGTTTTTTTTTAGGCTGTTTTATAAATGTAAGCTCCCGTTTAGGTTGACCTTTTTGAACCCATTGACCTGAAAACTTTCCGACTGATTCATCAAGTATTCCGCTGAACTGCACTTTTGCTTTAGTGATTTCAAATGAAACATTATTGCTATCAAGAGTAAGTCCTGTGATCGGTAATCCTCGTACACCTTCATCAGGTGAATCCAATAGTGCAGCCGTACCAGTTTCACCAGAAAAAATCCTAACAATCAAAGGGTGGCCCATTATTTCACCTTGCCAATGACCATCTAGCTTACTATATACTGGTTTGGATTTAGGTTTGCCGCGAAAAAAGTTCAACTCGAACGATTGGCCTTGGGTAAATGTACCATGCCATTTTTTATTTTTTGGATCCCATTCACCAAGGTACTTTGCAGAAATTCTTGGAATGTAAAAACTCAGTTTATTTTCTTCAACCTTAACTTTTTTAACCACCATTTTTTTACCCGGCGTCTGATCTAGGCTTTCAAGAGTAGCAAGTAGTTTACCATTTGAATCTAGCTCAACAGATAACCAAAGCCTTAACTTTCCACCCGGTACGTTTAATGTCCCAACCCAATCACCAACGCCGTTGACTTGTAGTTGCTGATCTTCTAAATATTGTTTTTTTGCTTTTTCAGCCTCAGCCAAAGCGGCGAAACTAAGCAAGCTTGCCATAGCAGAAAGGGTAAGGCTTAATAACAAACAAAGACAATTTTTATAACTCATAATACTTCCTAATTAAATTCTCTATTTGATTCTTAATCTTCAGGCTCTGATTTTTTCTCAGGGAAAAAAATATCTTCAATCCTCTGATTAAACTGGCTGGCAATATCAAATGCCAACTGCAATGAAGGATCGTGTTTTCCTCTTTCCACAGCATTAATAGCTTGTCGAGAAACGCCTATTCTTTCTGCAAGTGTTTGCTGCGACCAATCTTGCTCAGCGCGTAAGACCTTAATTCGATTATCCATTGTCTTTCCATATTAATAGTTGCAGTATTAGACCATGACCGCCAAATACAATTGGCATTACCAATGCTAGCTCTACCGGGGGCATTGGAAATTTCATAGCCAGCATGCCGTAAATAAATGATGAAAAACAAAGGAGAGCAATCATCCATAAAAACGCTTCTCCGGTTAGTGCCTTCATGTATTCATCAAGCGCTCTATATTTAGCTCTATAAATTAGAAATGCCCAAATTAGTGGTAATACTGGTAGAAGAGTGACAATAACTTTTTGCCAAGTTGACAGCTCTAACAACTCTATAGAGAACGTTTGTACTGCAATCAAGATGAGAAACAGCACCATTGCGGTCATAAAACGTTTCACGAAAAAAATTTCTTGCTTAGACATTTTCATAATATTTTCCTATAAATACTTACCCGCAAATTGGCGAGGTCAGCGAAGTTATGGTTTACAAACCTGACATTATGTAAGGTTGTTATTACATAATGTCACCTAGTTACGACCATGTCAAGTAAACCTTACAATAAATAAATAGGATCATATTTTTACTTCAAAAGGGTCGACAATATGATTGCAATTAAATCAGTCTAAAAACCGATTTAATCAACGTCTGCTAAGTCGAAGATATTTGACTCACTTGTAAACATGCTCAATTCAGCACAAGGGCATAGCGATGACTTAGATACAGGCTAAATATTGCAAAATTATTATTTCTGTAATGTGCACCAATACTCTTTTTATGTTTTAATTGTGGGTAGGTGAAAGCTATCTTACTGCCAAGATTAATGCCTTCTATGATACGATATCTGAACTTACTAAAATTCAATTTTGATATTTAACCTACTATTGGTGGCATAAATAATTTATGCAATTAGGTCAGGTTTTTATAATAAAACAAGAAAAGTCTTACACATCTTGTGATGTTGGGTATGCTATTGAACAGCACAATTACTTGACCACTTCAGTTGAAAATACACTTAAAATCAGACCTGTTTTTCGAGATAAAAGTCATTACTTTCTGTACTGGAAAGAAATGACTTTCCAGGGTGGAAAGTTTATTGTGTATTACTTTCCTACACGGAAACTAATGAGTAATGATTATGAAAAATAATAGAACTAAAATAAATTCAAAAGAAGCTAAATCTGCAATTGAATCAATTAAAAAATTTGAAAATTATTCGTTACAACATGCAATCCCTTCACCCTGGTTGGGAATAGCAATGTCAATAGTCGTGGGACTTTTAGTATTTTTAATTGGGTCAGGACTTCGTGATTACTATTTTGTTCCAATTATTGCTTTACCACTAATCATCGCTATGTATCGAAGTAAAATGAAAGTATCACCTCGAGCGTCAACAAGTAAAAATACTTTAATTGTACTTGTCGGCTTAATTGGATTAATGCTTGGATTAATATTCGCTGGAATTGTTGTTCGCTCATTTTATGGCACAATGAACGGGCCAATTGTTTGTGGTTTAATAGCGACCTTTACCATTTATTGGATAAGTATTTTTGAACGTAATGAACATAAAAATAAAATTGACTAGGATATAGGTTCGTGAATATCGCACAGTTTGACAGTATTATTCATGCACCTAATCGACTTCAGATTTGCTCGCTGTTAGTACCTATTGAAGATGCAGAATTTAAGTTAATTCGTGACCAATTGGGAGTTAGCGACTCAGTGCTTTCAAAACACGTCAAACAACTAGAGGACGCTGGGTACGTGAAACAACGTAAAGAAAAAGTTAACGGCAGGCAACGTACATGGTTGTATTTAACTGAAGCAGGTAGAATAGCATTTGAAAGACACGTGGCTGAATTGATGCGTATTGTTCAAGTTTCCAACTTATAAGAATTATAGTCATTTGAGAGGCCTTACTTAAGGACAATATACCTATTATTTTTTCGTTCGAGAAAAATGTGGATTAAGTTGTTGAGAGTGTTCAACCTATCTTGTTCCTGACAGAGGGCTAAACCACCACAGCGGTCGTTCCCGTAATTGTATTGGTGTGACTTTTTGTGCGAATTGAAACCAAAATTATTCACGATTAAGGTCTATTGACTCAGTTAAAGTAGACCTTAATTAGGATAAATTAGCTACTGTAATATCCCTCACAGTATATTGGATCCAATGCATATGCCTCGGTTAGCCACTCTTTTACATGTGGCCTCTCTAGTAATCTCTTCATCCAGCCTCTAGTTAAAGGGAATTTATCTGGAACGGAACAATGCGCCTTCAATCGAAGAACTGAAGGAACTAACGCTATATCAGCCAAAGAAAACTGACCAACTAAGTATGGCCCATTATTTTTCGCTAAGTGAGTTTCCCAAATTGAATATACCCATTCAGCGCTAGCTATTTCATTTGCTGTAAGTTGTTTCTTTTCTTTATAAAAAGCACTTTCAAATGATAAACATGCACACACTTTACCAAAAGTAGAATGTTGCCAAGCAACTAATGAACGAGCTTGTGCTCTCATTTCAATATCTTTTGGTAGGAGTGATCCATCTCCGAGTTCATTCGCATATTCCATGATCGCAGACGAATCGTAAATTACGCATTCATTATCAACTAAAACGGGCACTGCCGCTGGTGCTGAAAATGTCCCTATTTCAGCTAAGTTTTTCCAGCGTTGTGGTCTTCTAATATCAATAATAATTTCGTCAAAATCGATGTTTTGCTCCCGAAGTGCCAACCATGCACGAAATGCCCAACTTGAAGCGTTTCGATTTCCTGAATATAAAGTTCGAGCCATTTTAATCCCTCTTAATAGAACATCGGCAATTTAATTTGTCACACCGACTTAATTAGATATAGCTATCTTATATGATATCAATAAACACTTCGCTGCATAACGCATTAAATGAGGTGTGTTATACTGCGTTTTTGTTGAGTAAGTGCAGAATTTATTTTTATGGATATGTTAGATAAAAAAATATTAAAAGAGTTGCAGAAGAATAATCGTATATCGTCTGAGGATTTAGGGGTGATAGTTGGTTTATCAGCGACCGCTTGTCAACGCAGATTGAAAAAACTTCGGGAATCGAAAGTTATAAGCAAAGAGATAGCTGTTCTAAATGGAATCGAACTTGATAATTATGTAACTGTTATTGTTGAAGTAACCGTAAAGCAAGGAGCAACAAAGAGCATCGACAAATTTAAAAAGAGAATGTTAGACTGTGAGCAAGTTCAGCAGTGTTTTTATGTAACAGGGCAAGCTGACTTTATTTTAATTATTACATCTAAAAACATGCTGGAATATGAGCAGCTCACTAAAAATCTATTCTTTGTCGATAATAATATTCAAAAATTTCATTCAACAGTGGCAATGGAAAATGTAAAAGTTGGATTGAGTATACCGATTTAACAGACTATTCATTAATTAAAATGCCTTCATGGTGGCAAAACTTAACATTCAAAAATGAAACTTCAATGGCAGCTTTAAGCCATAGTGCCATTCATATTCGAATCTAACCCGTTAAACATGCTCCTGGTACAGACTATGAATGTATTTCCTACATAACATGGGTGTTTCACTTAAATGTCTACAATATGGTTGATCGCTTGAACTTGCTTTCTAGCTCTTCGATGAGAGGGGTTGCCCTAGAAAGTTCTTTTGCTCGTATTAAGCGCTTAGCTTTTTCCAAGTGTTGTTCAGCTTTATCATGTTCGCCTTTTTGCAAGTAAAGATCAGCAAAGTCAACATACGCTTGGGTGATGCCCAGAGGGCAGTTGAGAAGTTCTTGGTATTCCATCGCTGAACTAAACATTTTGAATGCGTTGTCATATCGTTGTTGCATTTGGTTAAGTTTGCCCAGCATAGACTGGCTATATGCCACGTAAAGCCAATCTTTATCATTACGTGCGGTGTCATGAGCAGCTAACAAGTTTTGTTCAGCTGTTTTAAGTTCACCTCTGCTGAGCAATGCCGTGCCTTTGAAATAGAGCAGTCGAGGTTTATAGGTGGTTTCAGCACCAGTTGCTGCCAATGTCAAAGCGCGTGTTGTAGTTCTTAGTACCTCATCTATTGCGCCCATTTCTAGGTTGATTTTGGTAAGAAGATACAATGCCAACATATTATCAGGCTCATTAATCACAGCACTTTTGACAAAGGTTGCTGCGGAGCTTAAATCATCAAGCTCCATAAATTGAACTGCTTTTGCGATAAGATCATTCTGTAATTTTTTATCAAGCTGTGTTTCATCATACTTTAGGGGTCTATTAATGACTTTTTCAATCGAACTGACAATTTGGCTGTATGCATTGTTAGGATTCATGGCATTAATAGTCTCTAAAACTCTGTCATTACGGCTATGAATGTTAACAACAAAGGTAAGATCGCCAGTTGTACCTGTAACGGTGGTCGATAAAATATGGGATGCACCGGAGCGTTCAAATAGTTTGTGAATATTACTTCGTTGGCCAACAGGTACTCTGTTAAGTATTTCAATGGCATCTTCTAAATGGAAAATGGTCATGTCGTTATTGGGGTTAATATTGTTTATTACCCCTTCCATTGCGCCATAACGAAGCCATTGCATTGGTGTATCTAATGCCTTGACATCAAAAGGTAAAATCAAAATACCTTGGTGTTTTGGTTTTAAGATATCAGCATTGATTTCACTCAAAAACTGCCCAGAATCGGTGCTATTAAGCGAACTAGGTGATCTAAAAAAGAAGGTTACAGCAGTAATAAGTACAACGATAGCAGCAATAGTGACTATCAGGTACTTATGGGGTGTTGGCGTATCAATACTTTTAATTGTATTGTCAGTTTGTTCGATAATTAGCGATACATGAATACCTATACTGTAACCACGTCTTGGGTACGTTTTTATCACGTCAGGATCGCCAAGCTCTTTACGTATTTCATTAATAGACTGAAAAATAACTTGGTCTTCAACAATTGAGCCTTGCCAAACAGAAGCAAGTATTTCGTCTTTAGAGAAAACTGTTTCTGGTTTTGACGATAGCAATAAAAACAATTGAAATGTTTTTGGGCGCAACACAGCGCTTTTTCCATTAAACATTACTTCACCAGTATGTGTATTGATCTCACATTTTGGTTCGATTAATGACACGTGCTATTTCCCCATTGCTATTTTATAAAACTTGATTAGTGCAGCAATATTACCTCTACACTCCTTGTATTTATAGACATTTAGAAGGGTTTTAGCGAAATTATAGTGAAGTTATAGCGTAACTACATGGTTTTAAGAAGCCCATTTGTTGAATTATGTCCTCAATCGAACACGGGCAATTAAGTCGGTGATTCTAAAATTCACTAAGGGGACTCTTCATGATATTTCGAATAAACACGCTATCGTTACTATGTAGTATTTTTGCATCAACGAGTGTTCACGCATTTGAGAATTTAAATAGCAATAAAAACTATGGTCAAGCTCGTGCCTATGTCGGCGGCAACGTGCTTAACCCGCATACGGATATTGTTGTTTCTAACGCGACTATTCTAGTTGACAACGGAAAAATCACTAAGATACAACCACACTCTGAAAAAGTACCATCGAATTACGAGGTGACTAGCCTAGATAACAAATGGGTGATCCCCGGCTTAATTGACGGACATGTTCACCTATCACAATCAGGTAGTGCATTTACACGCCCTGACACAATTAACGCGGTAAAAATAGAAACATATCAAGCAGATCAACAGTGGCTATTGGATAACTTATCATCGCTATTAGGTGACTATCTATCGCTTGGTATAACGACTATTTTTGATATGGGCGGTCCATCTGAATATATCGAACACTATAAGTCGACTACTCAAACAGGTTTTTACCCTGATATATATGCTGCTGGTTCATTGTTGTCGCCAATGCCCGTTCCTCAGTTAGATCATAACGGTAAAATATTCACTCAGGTTACTAATGCAGAGCAAGCCATTGCACAAGTTCAAAATCAACTGAGCTTTAATACCAATATAGTGAAAATAGTTTGGAGCCAAGAAACAGGAATGACAGCAGAGCAGCTTATGCAAATGTATCAACCAGCCATAGCCGTTGCTAAAAAGCACAATAAAACTGTCGCTGTACATGTTGAGGGATTAGAAAACGCCAAACAATCGATTAAAGCTGGCGCCGATATTCTAGTTCATGGAGTGTTTACTAATGAAATAGATGAAGAAATTATCGAACTAATGAAAGCTAATGATGTGACCTATATGCCAACATTAAGCGCGTATGATCACTACATGGAAATCTTTTCTAATCAATTAACTTTTTCTGAGCATGAAAAGCGTCACTCTCATTCCAAGGTAATGGACTCATTCTCCAAGTTGATGGCGAACATTAATGATACCGATCAAATGTTCAAAATATTTCTTACATACATACCAAAAGTAGATAGCAGTGAACAAGAGCTTGCGGCGATGCCGGCTCAAGACCAGTCTATTATCAAACAGCTCCGCACGATGTCTTCTAGTGCTATTCAGAATCATCAAATGGTTAATCTAAGAAAAGTTATTGCTTCGGGTGTCAATGTGGCATTTGGCACGGATGCTGGTAACCCCGGCACACTGCATGCTTCTTCAGTGTTTGGTGAAATGAAAGCATGGCAGCAGGCGGGTATTAGCAATAAAGATATCTTAAAGGCAGCGACGTTTGCTAATGCTAATGCATTAAATTTAAGTGACAGGGTTGGAGAACTCAGTTCAGGTAAATTTGCTAATTTTGTTGTTTTAGCTCAGAACCCTTACGAACAATTAGAAACATTAAAAACTCCCATCATGACGGTAAAGGGCGGACAAACAGCTTTTTCAGCGCAGGAAGAAAACAATGAATAAGATGTTCAGTATTGCTACGTTTGCTATCACATTTTTTGTTCAATCATCCTCGGCTATTGTTATTCGTCACGATGTAGCGGATAAAAACTACAGTGCAACAATAGAAGACTTTCCACCACTCGCTACACTTTACACGATTGGTGTGCATGGCACGTTAATTGATCCTGAATGGGTGGTTACCGCGGGTCACGCAGTATTTTGCATGGAACCAGGCGACAAAATAAAAGTGGGTTACTACTGGGCAGAAATAGAAACACGTTATGCTCACGCTGGTTATCAATTAGGTGAAGAAAACGACATTGCTTTGCTTAAATTACGTCATCCAATTAATGCAGTTAACCCGGCAAAAATATATCGCGACAGTGATGAAGAAAGCCAAAATATTTGGTTTATCGGCAGTGGCGGTACGGGGAATGGCCTAGAAGGCCAAACAGTATCGTATAGCCAGAACAATGGCCAACTTCGCAAAGCTCAAAATAAAATTGATGGTACAACTGAACGAGAGATTCTATTCACTTTTGATAAAGGGGAAAATGCTTTGCCACTTGAAGGTGTATCTGGCAATGCTGATAGTGGCGGCCCTGCTTACAAAAAGGTAAACGATGATTTTTACCTCTACGGTATCAGTTCCCGTAACACCTCTTGGTTCAAAGAAATTGGTGAATATGGTGTTGATGAGGTTTATTCTAGAGTATCGTATCATGCCACTTGGATAGACAAAGTAATTGGAAATGATCTAGCTTATATCAATAAATACACAACTCAAGAACGTTTTCCGCAAGACGGAATTAAAGATAAACTTGATACAGCATGTGAAATGATTGGCTATAAATAAATTCTGTCTTTAAATCAGAAAATATTTTCAATGTACTGTTATCCTTTGATTTTTAAAAAATTATTTAGAAATTACTGCATGGTTGTACCTCAGACTTTATTATCTAAAGCTTTATAAAGGTTGCCTTGTGCTCAATCAGCAGCCCTTAAAAAGATGTTGGCATGTATGATCGAACCCACTCATTACAATCCTTGCCCGAATTCAAGAAACGTTTGAGATAGTATCTGTTGTGCTTTCTCTCGAGATAGACAGTTAGACAAAGGATCACTATAAAATAATTCTTTGCTAATTTTTTTTTCAGGTGATACCCACATCATATTGTCTAAAGCAGCTTCAACTTTACAGCTAAAGCTCCCACCATTTATGGTATAGAAAACTTTAAGGCTATCAGTTCGATTAATTAAATTTTTATAGGGGGCATTGTCAGTACTATCTACGGTAAAATGTGCTGCGTTGGTTAAATTGCAAAATAATAAAATACTTATTAAGTGTATGGTTTTAAATGTATTTATTGGTAAGTTGTTCATTTTTTTTTCGATTGTTATCTAAGGTGTAGATAATAGATTAAATATGATAAGGTTTAAAAACAAACGATATAAAATTAATTGTGATTAAGAAAATCTTAACTATGAAGCATTTACCGCCATTGAAGTCCTTACAGTTTTTCCTGACCGCAGGACAATCTAAAAACTTTAAACAGGCAGCAGAGCAACTTAATGTCACGCAAGCGGCAGTAAGCCAACAAATTCGATCGTTAGAGGAAAACTTACAATCTAAACTATTTGAACGTACAAATAGGCACACTACACTAACCGAAAAAGGCCGAACACTACTACCTTTTATACAAAGAGCATTTGAAGATCTATCATCCGGTATACAAAGCGTTACAGGTGATCAAAATCCACAAGTGTTACGTATTTCTACAGTACATTCATTCAGTTCTCTATGGCTAATCCCTAGACTTAAAGAATTCCAAAAATTACATCCTGAAATAATGGTGCAACTTGCTCCATCCACTGAACTTATTGATTTTAAACAATCACATATTGATTTAGCAATTCGTATGGGAAGAGGTGGTAATTTTGAGTTAGTACAAAAGAAAATCTATGATGATAATCTGACATTTGTTGCAAGCCCAGAGTTACTATCTGGTATTAATAAAGACAATCCGGAGCAAGTATTTCGTTTGCCTTGGATAGAGGACACTAGTATTGGAATACAGGAAAGGTTTCAAGATTATTGTAAAAGCATAAATATTAAATTTGATACATTAGTACCAGTAATTAAAGCGAATGACGCACTTCCTTTGATTGATAGCGCTGTTCAAGGCCGTGGTTTCTTGTTAGTAAATACTAGCTTAGTCATCGAACATTTACGCACAGGTCGTTTGGTCAAACTACTCAACTACTCTAGCAAAAGTCCTTATTCACTTTACCTTGTCGCGCCGGAACAACAATTTGCATGGAATAAAGTTAAGCTTTTTGAAGACTGGATAGTTCCTAAGTTACGAGAGTCATTCTCTAATCTAGAAATAAGTTAATCGCTCATGATAAAGCTTAGTAAGTAAATAGTTATCAACAGCATAAAGTTTTATTAAGCTTATTTAGTTTTCTCAGAAATGAGGTGATAATTAGTGTTTCGATACGTTTATCAATGACGGAAATGTAGCGATTTAGAGACCTTTCTCAATTTTGCAGAATGTTAGTAGCTTTTGCGAAAACGGACTTTAAGTTTTAGTTCTCCTATATTTAGGAAAATGACCTTTCGTTCATTACTGTCCTTAGACTAGTGAATTATCTGCCAAATAAATTCTTACTTAGCAAAAAGTTAATAAGATAGGTAAGAATGTCGCAATCAAAAAATGAGCGTTGCCGAGCAAGAAAAAACGTCCCAAATGTTCACTATTATACGTTATAGTGGCTCACTTCGAATTTAATGTTCACTTCACCTCCAATATTTACTCTACTACCAGTAGATCCCCAGGATTGCAGTCGAGTACATCACAAATTGATAACAGTGTCGAAAAGCGAATAGCTTTGGCTTTACCAGTTTTTAATTTGGATAGGTTCGCGATAGTAATGTCGACTCGTTGCGACAACTCGGTTAACGACATTTTACGCTGAACCAGCAGTAGGTCTAAGTTGATTTTTATTTGTTTCATGGCGTTCTTCTAATATTATATTTATTGATAATAAATCATTGTTTATCGTAAAACAATAAAATATACTTGATAAACGATAACTTATGATTATACTGAAGTGACTTTATAATGATGAGACCAATAAATGATGTTTTCCGTGATTCTGCCGATAGCGGCTGTTTTATACTTATCGCTAATGACTTATATCTGTTACAGACTTGGCGCAGCAAAGACCGATAATGCTAAAGGATCTGCTACTGCTGGCTTTTTCCTTTCATTCATTCACCATTTGTATTGATTTATATTATTGTGTTGGCCATTAAAGAGGATGCAGATATTGTCTGATGCGCTTTGCCAAGACTTTCCATCTTGGGATGAAATAGTGCGTATCGTTAGTATGCCGTTGCTCGTCGCTTGGTTAGTAACGCCACTGCGGTTTACTCTTGAGTACATCGGTATTAATGAAAATTATATTTTTGTTATTGGGCTGCTATGGTTCAGTTTGGGGTTAGCGGTTTATTGGAGCCTAAAGTACGCAAATAGAGCGTATGCATTAAAATTGCTTATGGTATTGATGATAGTGTTTTCCCCCTTGTCACGGATTCCGGTCGCCATAGCCTGGTGGTTTGACGTTGAGTATCAACTCGGTACACATTATGGATGGTATTTTGACAGCTTCCATCAAGTACTGATAAATCACATGTTTTACGGCGCATTAATTCAGTTGCTACCTAGTTTACTGTTAGCAGCACTTATCATTAAGGTTCAAAATAGCAAGGTAAAAAATCCTACATCATAACGTTATTATTGCTGTTTTGATTTTTATCATCTGTTGCTCATAAAAATTTATTTTATCGTTATTGACTCGCGATAGTGTTAACCCACTAAAATAAGCATGGTATGCAGGTAATACATGACAAGGCGCTCTATGAACGTAAAAAGTTCAGCTACTAACGACCCCTGCTGTTTACGGCAACTAATATTGGTCATTCCCTAGCGTCTGTGTTCGGGTAAAAGCCGTCCATTCGAAATGGCTTTTTGTATCTAGTTTATGTCTATATTGGTGTCTATGCAGACAATTAGTTTAATAATTTTAAGCATTGTTTTGGAATAGTGGTGAACCACGATATTCTTTTAAAAAAAATTATTTTATTATTTTTTCAACTACTTAACTAAGTCCCTTGTTCGGTCGGGGTATAATATGGGGTATCCCAATTAGTGTGTTATATTTATTGTTTAAATATCAGTTGGTTATACTGTTTCTGGGCGGCATGATGTAATTTATGCTTGATTAAATTGATTCTTATCGCGTTGCCTTTCGGCTCGCATAAGAAAGACTATGCGTCGCTCAAGGCGCCTTGTCATAATCAATTTACTCTGCGCATAAAGCATTTAACGCTTTTAGCACATACTTGATAAAGCTCACTTCGGTGAGCTTTTTGCTATCCGGTATAAGGCCAAACTCCGCATTAAAAGATGACACCTAGTTATCAGTCATTTAGCTCATTGGCTATTGGTTCACTTAAACAGACGTAACACATTGAATATCTGTCGATTATTTTTACAGTGTTTGCACTTAGTTATTTGAAAGGTTTTTAGTGCTTTGATAATAAAGCATATTATTTATTGGACTGTTTTTTGCAGGTATTAATTTAAGTTTTTGAAAATTTACAATTAGCAGGAATAAACAAATGAAATTGAAAGTTATGTTAGCCACTTTAGCACTATCAGCATTAATTATGACGTCAACAGCCAAGGCAGGTTTGATTGAAGGTAATTTAAATGTAGATAACAAACACACTGTTTACATCAGTACAGATGATAATACTCAAGGGGTTGATGTTTCTTCATATTATGGTTGGCAAGTAACAGATTCTTTTTCAGCAAATTTAACTGCAGGTGTTGATTACTTTTTACATATCAAGGCAAGTAATGATTATGGTCCGGCTGCTTTTTTAGGTGATTTTAGTCTTGATGGCAGTGAGCATGTTTTTGCGAATGGCTTAGATAGTATTACAACGAATACTGTAGATTGGTCTGTAAGTAACTCAGGTTGGGGTGGCTATACCACAGCAACAGGTTACGGCGTTAATGGTGTAAGTCCATGGGGATTTCAATCAGGTGTGGATAGCTCAGCACAATGGATCTGGAGCTCTTCAGTATCTAGTCTTCAAGATACATACTTTACCGTAGCAATTAAAGCTGTTGACGTACCAGAGCCATCTTCGGTAGCAATCTTCGGTTTAGCAATATTTATTTTTGCAGGTAGACGCTTTACTAAATAGCTAAAAATTTGGCACTATCATGTGATAAATGCCAAACCTTGATTACCTAGTTTAAACCTGCTTCGGCAGGTTTTTTTATGAGTTTTTTACAAGGAATATAGGGGGGAAGGAGGACTACTGTGAGTTTATTAAGTTTTTGTTCTCTATTATGGTAATTTATTGAGAGAGAAACCTTAATGAATTTCGTATTGAATAGGCGTATATCAAGGTTTTATTGATTTATGTTGTAAGCTATTTGTGTGATGATGAAATAACTTACTATACTTGAAAAGTAGGCTCCAAGTGATTATCACTGCCAGTATTTTAAATTAGCTTGTTTGTTATAGATGGAGGCTAAATGATTAAATATTACCTATTCCTTAGCTCTTTAGTTATTTCCTCTTTCTCTGTGATATCAGCCCCTATCAAGATAATCTGTAGTACAGATAACACTGAAAGCTCTTTACATGTTGTCGCCCTAAAAAAGTTTGGCGAGTTAATTGCCAAGTATTCCAATAATCAGTTGGTGGCTGAAATTCATTTTAGGGGCAATGAAAGCTTCCCTGCCATTATGGGTGAAGAAGATAATATGACTATGGTGATGAACAGTCACCAGCGCTTACATATAACGGTATTAGCATCAGGCAACGCTTCTCTGCAAGCAAGTATCTTAGAGTTTTTAATGTTGCCTTATATTTTCCACGATAAAGAATCCGCCATTCGATTGTTTAAAAGTAGCTTTATGATGGATGAGGTGAATGAGGTTTTGGCTGAAAAGCATAATGTTCGAGCGATAGGCTGGCTTATTGGCGGGTTTAGGCATTTAACCACTTCTACTAAGCCAGTAAAAACATTGCAGGATATAAAGGGGATGAATATTCGAACACCACGGAATCGTCTTATGAGAGACACCTATATTGCGTTAGGCGCAGAAGTTGTGCCATTAAATTGGTCTGATACATTTTCGGCGCTTGAAAGTGGAGTAGTAGAAGGTCAAGAAAACCCATATTCAGTCATCGTTGATTCAAAGTTTTGGAATGCAAAACAGAAATATGTCACCAATAATGGTCCATTTTTATGGGTTGGACCTATGTTAATCAATGAGGAGTTTTTTCAGCACCTACCTAAAGATTTACAGCAGGTTGTATTAAAAGCGGGTAAAGAAGCTTCAGAGTTTGAGTGGCAATGGCAACATGAAAGAACAAGTACATTTAAGGATGTGTTACTAAGCCACAATATGCAAATATTAGATTTGCAGGATAAGTCTAAATGGGTCAATGCAACAAGAGCACTTTGGCATAAATATTACAAATTTATTGGCTACGGTGACCCAAAGCAAGGCAAAGCAACATTAAATAAAGTGCTGAAAATTACTAAAGCAGCAATTAAATAACCGCTGCTTTAGAAGTAAACTGTGTATTAATAGGAGATAGGGTAATGATTTTAAAAGCTTAGCCCTGTAGCCTTTTAGTGTTGCTGGCCTATGACACTTCTTGTACTTTGTTTGGCTTTATTTGGCTGACATTATCAGTAGATAATGCATTGAGTTTCGCTTTTACTTGCTGATGTTTCTCTTCTTTAGCTGTAAGCGCCTTTGCTAGCTTTTGTTTAATCTGCGTTAGGTAAATTGGGGCAACATTGCTTTTTTCAACAAGGATTTCATTTTGTTGATAAGTGATATTGTTTGATCGTTTACTTTCGGGCAAAGCTATTTCAGTTTCCATTATTTCGAGACAGTTAATAAAGTTATCTCGCACGATAATTGCTTCGGTTAAACATAAACTATTTATTGCACACAACAAATAACCTTGCTCAACAAGCAGCTGTTCTAGTGTTAATTGTTGCATTTGCATATTGCTTAATGGCGTTATATCAGCATCGCGTTGTGTCAATATGCTACCATTTTCTTTACGGTGAGCTAGTAGCTCATTAGCTGGGCGGCTAAGTAATTTGATAGTCAGCTGCAAATTATTATTAATCACCTCAAAGTCAGCCTTTGAAGATTTGCTAAGTACTGCTAGTAAACTCGTTTGATTAGATAATAAATTGAACATTTTTTTTCCTTTTTGATTCCTTTAAAAAGCCGACTATCAAATATTAACATTGAAATATTGCAGAATTATTAATGCACTCTCTTATTTCAACGTACTTATAGTAACCATACTTCTACCCGGCGATTTCGCTTTCTACCTGCTTCAGTATTGTTATTTGCTATCGGTAGCGCTTCTCCCATCGCTTCAACAGCAAGAACTGGAATACCGCGTGAGGTTAGGGCTAGTTCAACGGATTTTGCTCGTTTAAAAGAGAGTTGGTTATTCTTAGTTTTTGCGCCAATGCTGTCAGAAAAGCCCATTAATACCACGCGGCGATTCTGGTGATCTTCCATGAAATCAATCAAACGCTGTAAATCTCGTTTACCTTTGTTATCTAAATCTTTTGTTGCGTAATCAAACCTGAAATTTAATGAAAGTCGCTTAGCCTCTTTCGCATACTGCTGATATTTCTTAGGTGCTTGTGCAAGCGGGTAAACCTGCTCTAATTTAATGTTTTGTGAAATTAACCCTGCACTGGCGACAATCTTTTGACCAGAGGTTGATAGTGCGTATTGAGCAAAATCTTTGACCAGTGTAGAGGCTGATGTTGGAGTATAAAAATACAGTCGACGGGCTAAGGCGTAATCTTCAGTGCTGACAGTAAAGCGTGTAGGAAAGATAGCTCCGGTGTCGGCGCTTGCTGAAATGGCTAAGGCTTTATTGTGTAGAACATAATTAAGGCCGATAAAACCGATAGCCGCTTCGTTTTGTGAGACTTGCGTTGAAAGCTCAGAGCTCGACTCAAGGCGAATAGCTTGTTGTGATAATTTTTTGTCATACTTCTTCAGCACTAAACTTTTAAAAGTATCCCAAGTGCCTGAGTGCTGATCTCTAGCATAAAGTTTGATAGGTAAAGAAGCGCCACCAATTTGTGACCAGTTAGTGACTTCCCCAGAGAATATCTTGGCGAGTGTTTTACTTGATAGCTGCTTTACTTGATTATTTTGATTCACAATCACAGCAAGTCCATCTAAACCAATAATATGTTCATTGCCCAGTTTGTTTAAATTGCCAACCTTGTTAGCTAATCCCTTCGCTTCACTTTGTTTAATGCGACGCGAAGACATACCAATATCGGCTTTACTTTGATTTAGTGCTGAAAATGCAGTGCTTGAGCCATGTGATTTTAATTCAATAGCATAATCTTGCCCTTCATGGCTGTAATGCAAAGCGCGCTCAAGTGGTGCGCTTTTATTCCAACTAAATTCATTAATGCCTTGCTGTTGTAAAAAACCTTCTAGCAGCATGGGAGCAAGTTTTTCGCCGATTGTATTTGAGCCGTGCAGTCGAAACGCCATCTTTCGTTTAGGGAGTGTATTAGCTATTTGGCTTGTCTTGCTCGCTAATTTTTGCGTCTTTGTCATTGTTGGCGTTGTTTCAGCTATTGCTGTTTCTTTTTGTACCGCCACTTTTATTGGTGTGTCGTTAACGCTAGGGGTTTGTTCTAAGCTTTGCTGATTGAAGTACCAGTATAGGCTTGCAACAACAACCATGCTCAAGCCAAGAATGAGCAATAGGTTAGGTAACTTTTTAGCTTTAACAAGTTCAGTATCCGTCTTTGCTGATGAGGTAACTGGCGAATTACTTAACCAATTAATAATGTTATTTACGTCGTGATGTTGTAATTGTGAAATCTCATCAATGACAAGATTGCGGTAGTCTTCGTCTACTAGCATTTTTGCTGGAGAAATTTCAATTTCAAATTCGTTTTGTAAAACTTGTGATAATTGATCTAACTTCAACATTAAGGGTTGGTTACTTTTTTTCCATGTACCGGAAAATACTGTGGCCATAGAGGCGCTCTCCAAGATTAGTCGTATTTTCAGGGAGCTTAATCCATTTAAGTTGCACTTTTATGACTGACGTTGTTATTCATAGATATTTAATTTTGTAGGTGAAATTTTCGCTAAAACTTTTATTGGCGTTATAACAACTTGTTGCAGAATTTAAATTAATGTATTTATATACTTAATTTTGAAATTAGGTCAGTATTGATTTGATTAAATATATTTCTAGGATTGAATAATGAAACTAAACTTCAGCTTAACGATTGCTTTTGCAACCAGTCTATTTGTTAGTGCTTGTGTTACTGTGCCACAAGAGCCTAAAGTAAATAAAAACCAATTGGCTTTATCAAGTGTTAGGGATATTCCAATTTCATATGCCCAAGGAAGCTTGTTTTCTTTAGCACCTAAATATGTTGAAGAAACTTCACTAAAAGCTGAACAAACTCAAGTGGTTTATAAACTTTATGCTGATGCCATCATTAAGGATTTAAAACAGCATGGTTTTAAAGACACGGCTAACGCAAATGGAACAGCTTTTCACGTAGGCTTTGGCATTGCGCTAGCGAGTGACTTATCTGATAGCAAGATCAATGAAAAATTTGGCGTTACACCGGGTTTACCGAGTAGTGATGACTTAAAAAAAGGTAGCTTTTTAATTTATATTGAAGATGCCGCAACGGGTAAAAAAGTATGGCGAGGCGCTGTACAAGGTTTTGCTCATGAAGATATAGGTGAGTCAGAAAGAGAGCAAAGAGTTGCAAGTATCGTTGCTCGCGTATTAAAACAGTTTTACGCAACAAACTAATACAAGACACTAACACTTGATAACGGTTTAGCTCGGTTAAGTTTGCTTTAATAAGTGTGTTCATAAAATGAGAGGAATAGCCTATGAAACAATCTATTTTAATTATTTCGCTACTATCTGTTAGCTTTTTATTCACACCCAATGCTTTTGCAGCAAGCAGTGAAGTAACTTGGACTGATTATAAAAGCTACCGAGATATTGATCCTGGTAATGAAGGGCGTAAACAATTCAGAGAGCGAACTTTTAAAGACCTTGAAAAGCACTTTGCAAAATTGGCGTCAAATCTTCCTGAAGATCACACACTAAAAATTGATGTGACTGATGTTGATTTAGCGGGTGATACTAATGCCGCAGGTATAAATCGCACGCGAATAATTAAACAGTTATATTCGCCACGCATGAACTTTTCTTACCAGCTATTAAACGCAAAAGGTGAGGTAGTTAAGTCAGAAGACGTGGTTATTCGTGATATGAACTTTATGTCAGGTCGGTTGAAGTATCGCAATACCTCATTGCCTTATGAAAAGAAGATGCTTGATGATTGGTTTGAAAGTACTTTTAAAGAGTTAGTTGTTAGCAAATAAAGCCTACAAAGATATCAATCATTTATAAAAGTCACTTCGGTGGCTTTTTTTATTTTTTAGCAATGTTTTTTCCCAGCAATATTTAAGCTATTATCTTGATTATATAATTTATTGTACTTGCAAGGACTTAGCTTAATGAAGCTTGCCCGCACCACAGCTTTTTATTTTCACTCTACACTCTCCATTTTTATAGCTTTACTCTGTCTTGCATGTTTTTCAGTAATGGCTCAGACAGCAAGCAGCACAGAAGACATATCGGTTAAAAACATGCTTGAAAGAGAGGATAAATCTCAGCAAAGCATAGACAATAATGGTTCGATTGATGGCTATAATGTTCCTGCAGATGATTTTGGTCGTGGCCAGCCAAGAGCCGCTATCGCAGGTTACCTAAAAGCTATGCGTGCAGGTGATTTTACCCTCGCGTCTAATTATCTTGATTATCGAAACATTTCAACGAAAACCCTAGCCGTTGGTAAGGAAGAGTTAGCAAGGCAGTTGGCGGTGGTATTAAATCGAACCTTATGGGTTGATTTAAATAGTATTAGCACTAAACCAGAGGGCAACTTAAATGACAACTTACCTTCTTATCGCGAGTTGGTAGGTAAAGTTGAATATAAAGGTAATGACGTTGATATTTTGTTACAGCGAATTCCTCGTGCGGGAGATAAAATCAAAATATGGAAAATATCTAATGCCACGGTAGAGAAGATCCCACGTTTATTTAAACGTTACTCCTATTCTCCGTTAGGGGAATGGCTAGCAAAGAACCTACCTGCGGTAGACCTTTTTGGGGTGATGTTATGGCAGTGGTTATATTTTACTTTAATGATGGCGATCTATTACTTCTTTGCCAAAATATTTACCTGGGTATCAGCATTTGGCATTAAACGCCTTTACAGCAAAGCGTCTGATGAAGTATTAAGGTTTATTAAAGAGCCCGTTACCTTATTAATTGCTGTCGTACTTGCGCGTAATTTTCATGATGAGGCTAACGTAACCATTGCGGTTAAGGCGGTAACCGAAGGCAGTACTTTATTAACCATTGCCCTTTGTTGGGTGTTATTTCGTTTTATCGATTTAATGAAGGTTTATCTTGCGGATAAGTTTGTTGCTCAAGAAAAACCTTTAGCAGTTTACTTACTTAGACCTGCAGGTACTGTTATTAAGCTAATCATATTTATTATTGCGATATTAAATTGGTTAGAAAATTTAGGCTTCAATGCTTCTACGTTACTCGCCGGTTTAGGGATTGGTGGCTTAGCCATTGCTTTAGCTGCACAAAAAACAGTAGAGAACATTATTGGCGCTATTACCTTGTATACATCAGCCCCAGTTAAAATAGGCAACTTCTGCCGCTTCGGTAACAGTTTTGGGGTAGTTGAAGAAATAGGTTTACGCGCAACTCGCATTAGAACGTTAGACAGAAGCGTTATTTATGTTGCTAATGCTAAGTTTATCGATATGGATATTGAAAACTACTCTGAGCGAGAAAAAATAGCCTTCAGACCTAAAATATTCTTAACGCCAGATACAGCCAAAACCAATATGGATGCTTTATTGGTAGCGATCAGAACTATGTTAGTCAATAATGATAATATTGCTGACTCTCCACTGCGTACACACTTTAAAGCCTATACCACATATGGTTTAGAGTTAGATATATTAGCTTATGTGAAAACCACAGATTTTGATGTCTTCCTGGATGAAATAAACCAACTCAATCTGAACATTCTAGCCTTGCTCGATGAGCATAACTGTAAAGTGCAAGTGATGTCAGAAAGAGTTTTTGAGTAGTTTTTTTACTAGCAGGGCAAGTTGAAGTTAACCCAAGCCGAGGTTAGCTTACTGACTATAACTTTGCTCGAAGTTAGCAAGTACGGTAAAGAGTTGCTCTATTTTTTTCACTAAGCTAATTAATAGGCCTTGGTCTTTAGTTTCTTGCCACTTTAACAGGTCATCAGCAATTTCTTCAACATAGGGTTGAAAGGTGTTTTCTGAACAATCAAAGCCGGCATCTTTGGTGAATATTGCCTTGAAACCGGCTTTTTTGTGTTCACGTAGATCAGCCAGTGTTGCATCAGCGGTTAATGCTTTTTTTAAGATAACTGAAATATTTTCAATAAGTTGTTGTTCAATTGCTTTAGTCATAACATATCTTTTGTTTTGAAGGTTTCTATTGGCGGCAATTATGCCAGATTGATTGGTGTTTTGTTAGCTTGTCCGGCAATTTCTCTGACTAATTTAGGCATTAAAAATCCGGGCAAATTTGCCAACATGCTGTTAGCGATTTCAACCGCCTCCTGCTCGCTGACATCAAAATGCGCTGCGCCTTGCACGGCATCAAAAAGGTGTAAATAGTAAGGCTGAATGCCAGCATCAAAAAGGGTTTCACTTAGTTTAATTAATGTTTGCGCATTATCATTTACGCTTTTTAACAGCACACTTTGATTAAATAGCGGAATACGTGCAACACGCAGTGGCTCTAGTGCATTAATTAATTCACTATCAATTTCATTGGGGTGATTGATATGTAGCACCATAACCGGTTTTAAGCGGGTATTTTTTAATAATGTCACTAACGATTTAGTCACTCTATTTGGAATAACGACAGGTAAGCGGCTATGAATGCGAAGCCTGGTTACATGGGGGATTTGCTCTAACTGCTCAACAAGCCATTTCAAATGTTCATCAGATGCCATTAACGGGTCGCCACCACTGAAAATAACCTCACTAATGCTGCTATTTTCTGCGATGTAGTGTAAAGCACTTTGCCAACGTTTTTTGTTAGGGCTGTTATCTTCGTAGGGAAAGTGTCGGCGAAAACAATAGCGACAATTAACCGCACAACCCGCTTTTACAATCATTAATACTCGATTGTTATATTTATGCAGTAGGCCCTCGGCAACCGTATCATGCTCTTGTAGCGGATCTAGCGTGTAACCTTCAGTTTGTTTAAACTCGTTAGTTAACGGCATGACTTGCTTTAACAGCGGATCATCAAAATCGCCTTTTTTCATGCGTTTTATAAATGGCATGGGCACACGCACAGGAAATAAAGAACGCGCTTTAAAGTGCTGTAGGTATTCATCTGGGGCAATATCGAGTAAAGCTAATAGTTGTTCTGGCTTGGTAATAACTTCACGTAAATCTTTTTGCCATGATTTTTCATCACAAAGATGCAAATCATCATCAATTTGGGTTATTATCTGCGGCAATTCTAATTTCAATTGAACATCTCTTGCTAGTAACTTTGACCATTATAACGGTTATCCCCTAGCGAAGATCAAATAAATAACTCAGTAATTAAAAAAAGAGCACACTTACTATGGCTAATTTCAGTACCAACCAGTTCAAAGCTGGTCTTAAAATCATGCTTGATGGCGAACCTTGTAACATTCTTGAAAACGAACTCGTTAAGCCAGGTAAAGGCCAAGCGTTTAACCGCGTTAAAATTCGTAAATTAGTTTCGAATAAAGTTTTAGAGAAAACCTTCAAATCAGGCGAGTCTGTTGAAGGCGCTGATGTAATGGATGTTGAACTTGCGTACCTTTATGCTGACGGTGAGTTTTGGCACTTTATGAATAATGAAACTTTTGAGCAAATTGGTGCTGATGAAAAAGCCGTTGCAGATACCGTAAAATGGTTAGTTGAAGGGGATATCCATACGATTACTTTATGGAACAACACACCTATTTCAGTAACACCGCCAAACTTTGTTGAAATTGATATTACTGAAACAGATCCTGGTTTAAAAGGTGATACCGCAGGCACTGGTGGTAAACCAGCAACCTTAGCAACTGGCGCGGTTATTCGTGTGCCGTTGTTTGTACAGATTGGTGAAAAAGTAAGAATCGATACGCGTTCAGGTGAATATGTATCACGTGCAACTAAAGCGCAATAAGCTATTTAACCAACTAAAGTTAAAGGAATAATAATGTTTAATAAGATACTGATGTCAAAGTTAGTGGTTCTTAGTTGTATTGTGGGCTTTTTAGTAAGTACGCATGCCAATGCAAATTACACTAAGCGTAGTGATAAATGGGAAGCTAGCTTTAAAATATTGAATACTCAATCGACTGATATTGATGGTCAAAATGGCTCTCAAACATCAATGAAAAGTGATTTTGGTTGGGGTTTCACTTTAGGTTATAACCTCAATCCTCATATTTTACTGAACTTTGACTTCTCTGCCTCAACACCAAGCTATAAAGCGACTTTAGTTGACAGTGAAGATGGTAGTAAACATGAAATAAACCATAAGATGGACTTGCTAGATAGCCAGTTTAACGTGGTATACAACGTGTTTACCTCACAGTTTACGCCATATATTCAAGCCGGTGTAGGGTGGAGCTTTGTAGATAGTAATATTGCTAAAGGACCTCCTAATTCAATTTGTTGGTGGGATCCGTGGTGGGGTTATGTTTGTGATAGCTACCAGAATACTTATAACGATGAGCGCTTTTCATATAACGTTGCTGTAGGTTTTCGTTATGAGTTAGATAACAGCTTATTTTTCCGAGCGAGTTACAAACAATCAATTATTGATTTTAGTAACTCCGATGACGCAAGCATCGGCTCTTACCACTTTGAGATAGGCTCTATTTTCTAACACCTTGAGCCAACGATATTAGGTAAATAAAACCCAATAAACAATGTAGTTGTTTATTGGGTTTTTTATTGGCTATCTGCGATAGTAATTAAAATATTTAATCAATTTGTCAATGAGTTAGTTTCATTACAATCACTAGCTATACATAAGCTAAGTGCTCAGGTATATTCTTATCATTGGGTAATTTTATTAGGTAGCGCGCGTGAAAGAAAAATCAACATCATTTGATATCGCATATAGGGCAGGGGTTTCTCAATCAACTGTTTCTCGAGCCTTGCGTAATAGTCCTCTGGTAAACGAAGCAACCCGAGAAAAAATCCAAGCTATTGCCAAAGAATTAAATTACAAAGTCGACAAAAACGCCAGTAATTTGCGTTCTCAGCAAAGTGATACCATTGCCTTATTATTATTTGAAGACCCCACTGATGATGATTCAGCGATAAACCCTTTCTTCTTATCTATGCTTGGCAGTATTACACGAGCATGTGCCAATAAAGGTTACGATTTATTAGTTTCTTTTCAGCAAGCAAGTGATGATTGGCATGCTGACTTTGAAGACAGTAATAAAGCAGATGGCTTAATTTTACTAGGTTATGGTGATTATGTTGATTATGAAGAAAAGCTAGTTAAATTGCTCGAGCAAGAAACTCACTTTGTTCGCTGGGGCGCTGAAGTTAAAGATTTACCGCTTATTTCTGTTGGTTGTGATAATTTCCAAGGCGGTAAAGAAATGACCGAACATTTACTGAAGCAAGGTCGTCAACAATTAGCCTTTCTGGGCAGTGCTTCAAGTCATGCACCTGAGTTTTTTGAGCGCTATAAAGGCCATTGTCAGTCGTTAAAAGATAATGGTTTAGCGGTGAACTCAGCGTTGCAATTTAATGCTCTGTATACTGAAGAAGCGGGCTATCAAGCTGCTAGTCAATTAATCGCTAGTGGCGAAGACTTTGATGCAATATGTTGTGCTTGTGATTTAATTGCTATTGGTGCGATGCGCGCATTACAAGAGCATGAAATTAATATTCCAGAGCAAGTTGCTTTGGTTGGTTTTGATGATATAGCTGTCGCTAGCTTTACCTTTCCACCATTAACTACGGTAAAACAAGATACTCAGCTAGCTGGTGAGTTATTAGTTGATACACTGCTAAGCATGATTAGTGGCGATGAGGTAACAACCACCTTGATACCACCAGAATTGGTGGTTAGAAAGTCATGCGGTAGTTAAGCTACACTAAGTTTAATTTAGCTTAGCCAAGAACGCCGATATTGATAGCTTACCCAAGCAAATGCATCATAAGGTTTAAAATATAAAAACACTTAACAAAAAGCCCCTTTAACTTTGGTTAAAGGGGCTTTTTCGCAAAACTAGTTAACGTTTTAACTCATGGCTTATTAAGAGTTAATTTTGATTCAACTCTACTTGCTTGGACAGACTTTCTTGTTCAACACCATCTTTAACAAAATACACTGATACTGACGCTAATATCATTGAAATACCTGCCAACATAATGATGTAAATGGCTTGGTTATCAAATACGGCCGTTAAAATCCAACCGGCGAAAATGCCTGAAATTATTTGCGGTGCAGCAATGGTAAAGTTAAATATCCCCATATACACGCCCGTTTGTTTAACCGGTAAAGAGCCCGCTAAAATCGCATAAGGCATTGCTAAAATTGCTGCCCAAGCGATACCAACACCAATCATAGGTAAAAACAATGATACAGCCCCTTGAGGTACCGTGATTTCGGTGATGGCTAAGTTAACTAAGGTAGGCTCTGAGCTTTGAATTACCATAATACTGATATAACCAACGCCACCGGCAAGTAGTGATAAAGAATAGGTAAGCTTACGGCCAATAGTATTGGCAACTTTTGCCATAAATAGTGAGGCAATAGCTGCAAATAATGAATATGCGGCAAAGATAATTCCGACCCAGTCACCAGCACTGCCTTTAGCTGAGGCAATGTGCTCAGGGACTGTGCCTACACTGGTAAGGTAACTTGGATCAAACCATTTAGCTTCAATGCCCCAAATATGTTGAGCAATGGCGGGCATGGTATAAACCCACATAATAAATAAGGCAAACCAAGAGAAAAACTGTACTACCGCAAGTTGTTTCATGGTGGTTGGCATGGTTTTCATCAGTGAGAAAAAGTGACTTAACTTTTCACCGATAGACTGTTCACGGTCTTGTTGATCTAATTCAGCAAGACCATTAGTACCGGGTTGATATTCTTTAGTGCGTAGCACTGTCCAAAGTACCGAGCCAAGCATCACTGTGGCACCGATATAAAAAGCCCAAATTACTGAAGGGGCAACTTTACCAGTAGCGGCGGTGTTTTCTAAACCAATAACATTGGTTAAGACAAACGGCAAAATAGAGCCAAAAACAGCACCAATATTAATTAAGAATGATTGAATAGAGTAACCAACATTACGTTGCTCACTTGGCACCATATCAGAAACTAATGCGCGAAATGGTTGGAAGGCTAAGTTAAACGAGGCGTCCATTAATGCCAGCATCATAGCACCAAAAAATAGCGGGGTAATAAAACTGGCTAAGGTGGCTGAGTTAGGCATTAATAACATGCCAATCGCTGCGGCAATACCACCTGCAAGAATATAAGGATTACGGCGACCGAGGCGGTTCCAGGTTTTATCAGAGGCAGAGCCAACAATAGGTTGGATAATTAAGCCCATAACCGGAGCAACTAACCAAAATAGCGATAATGAGTGTAAATCAGCACCTAGATCTGAAAGGATGCGACTGGCATTGGCATTTTGTAAAGCAAAGCCAAATTGCACACCTAAAAAGCCGAAACTTACATTCCAAATTTGCCAAAAACTCAAGCGGGGTTTCTGCTGATTTTGCGTCGCTTGATTACTGTTGTCGCTGGTACTACTCATCTGAAGGTACTCTTATCATTATGGGTTGTGCTACTTGTTTTTAAAAAAAGCACATTATTACCACGGTAAATAGGGTAATAATGTGCAATACCAATAAGGCATTCAACAAGGTGTGTATTGAAATAGGTTTGTCATTCAGTAATTATTACTGAGGTAAAACTAAAGCAATAGATTTAATATACGCACTTTGCTGATTGACCACTAGCAATTACATACGTATTCAACGTGCGTGGGCTTAAGTATTGCCTTTAAGTGTTTTGCAGGATATAGGCAGCAGCGCCTAGCAATCCAGGTTGTTCTTCGGTTATGACGTAAGTGGGTGCTTGTTCGGTAATATAGGCAAGTCTACCTTTGCTTTCAAAACGCGCTCTAAAATCACTATTTTTTAGGTAATCAATAAAGCGCGGCACAATGCCGCCAGCAATATAAACGCCACCTTGACTGTTCATAATTAAAGCAAGGTTGCCGGCGAAGCTACCAAGGACATTACAAAACAGTGTCAGTGTTTGTTGGCACACTTCACATTCACCACTAATGGCTTTCGTGGTGATATCTTTGGCTGACAACTTATCTTTAACCGTGTTAATTGCTTTGTCTTGAGTAATAAACAACAGTGCCTGATAAGTTTGCTCTAACCCATAACCCGAGAGTAATTGCTCATAAGAAACTCTTTTCTTAATACTTTGAATAAAGCGCATTACTTGCTGCTCTGTATCATTGATAGCGGCGAAATCAATGTGTCCACCTTCACCACTAACACATTGCCACTTTGTTTGCTCTGAGCTGGTCACAGGAAATAGATTTGCTACCCCTAAGCCAGTGCCTGGGCCACATACCGAAATAGGCATATTGGGTACACTGGTGCCGCCGCCTATTTTAACTTTTTGCTCATCTGATAGCAGCGGAATTGCCATGGCGATGGCGGTATAGTCATTAATAAAGCTTAAGCTATTTAGTTTTAATGTGCGCTTAAGTGCTTGTTGCGAAAATTGCCAAGGTAAGTTGGTCATGCTGATTAGGTCTTTATCAACCGGACAAGCAATCGCTAAACAAGCATTAATGGTATGGTCGGCAAGCTTTTTACTTTCAATGTAATGGGCTAAAACCTCAGCTAAGCCGTTAAAGTCTTTACATTGAAATGTTGATATTTCGTTGATTTCTACCGCGTCAGCTTTGACCGGATTGTTTGCCAGTGCTATACGGATATTAGTGCCACCGATATCAGCAATAAGGTTGATGATTTTATCTTTAGGGTTTTGCATGGTCGAATTCATAACTTATTGTATCGTTAGGGTTAAAGGTTGATGTTGCCAATTGAATGTCACGGTTAATTGTTGACTTTCCTTATGCCAAACTACATTTTTACTCACTTTATTGTTTAGCATTACCTTGTTAGGCGCGTTAACGACATTGTGAATGACCAAGGTCATAGCACGCTCTTTAGGCATGCCAAGATAGCCTTGGCTTGAATGGCTAAGGCTTATCGACAGCTGCTTTTGTTTTTGCTGTGCTGAAAATTGTAATAATTCAAATTGAGCTTTCTCTACCGCTTGATGGGTTTTGCCATCGTCCTCATACATTTGATACTGCGCCGATTTAACTGACTTGTCTGCGAAGTAATGGACAGTAAGCTGGCTTGAATCATAATCTTGCGTCGATTGAATATCATCAATCATAGGGATAAAGGAGCCTGCACGAACCAATACTGGGAGTTTCTCTAAACTGGTTGGCAAACTAATTGTTTTTCCGCCGAGGTACTTTTTAGCAACTTCATTTTCATCGCTGAAATAATCAAACCAGACACCGTTTGGTAAGTCGATTGCTACTTCGCTAATATTTGGCTCAACAACAGGAGTAACGAGAAATGCATCTCCCCAGAGGTAGCTACTGGCATTATCAAATGTTGCTAAATTACTTTCATCATTCGCTTTACCTGCAAGGTTATTTTCTAAGAAAAATAACGGACGCATAAGTGGCATACCAGTAGTGGTGTTTTCATAGGTGAGTGTGTAGTTGTAAGGGAGTAATTTATATCTTAACTTAATGTATTTTCTTAAAATATCTTGCGTTTTTTTATCATGAAATACCACTTCAGGCGCGATATTATCTTGTGCGTGAGGGCGGTAAATGGGCTGGAATACGCCATATTGTAACCAGCGGATATACATTTCTTGATCAAATGTTTCGCCGCCAGCAAAGCCGCCTAAATCTGAATGGGTATAAGCCATGCCTAATATGCCCATTTGTAGACTTAGCTCAACTTGTGGTGATAAACCGCCCCATGAGCGACTGACATCGCCAGTCCAAGGGATCATGCCGAAACGTTGAGAGCCGGCAAAGCCAGAGCGCATTAAAATAAACGGTCGCTCATTTGGGCTGATAGCAAGTTGGTTTTCAAAGACCATTTTAGCCCATTGATGACCATAAACATTATGAATGGCGTCAGCATTAACAACACTTCCGTCATCAAGGGTGTGCAGGGTATCGCTCGGGTGCACTTCTGGTTCACCGAGATCTCCCCACCAACCAGCAACACCTTGTTGATGAAGGCCTTGGTAAATCGCATTAAACCAGTCTTTACCTTTATCATTAAAGACATCGACTAGGCCAGTATTACCAAAGTAGAAATCAAAGCGTTTAGCGCTGCCATCTTCAGCTTTTGCTAATGCGTGATGCTTTTCTGCATCTTGCCATTTACTTGAAGTGGTCAATATAAAAGGCTCAGTGATCAATACCGTATTAACCCCTTGCTTTTTAATGTCTGCGATCATTTTTTCAGGCTCAGCAAACGTTGCTTTATCCCAAGCTAAATTACCCATGTGGCCTTTAATATCTTTGCCAAACCAATAAAGATCTAAAATTAGCGCATCTAATGGGAAGTCCAAATCAATAAACTTATTAACAGTATTACGCACCTCTTGTTCATTGCGATAACCAAAGCGCGAGGCATAGTTTCCTAGAGACCAGCGCGGTGGCAGTGGTTGTTTACCTGTGACATCAACATAGTTGTTCAGTAATTTTGGGAAAGTATCAGCAGAAAAAACAATGTAAGCCATACGACCGGCAACGGCAGAAAACTCGACAATGTTTTTTTCAGTTTTGGCAATATCTAGATAACCTTTGGCTGAGTTATCAAATAATACAATGTACTTATTACTCGACATTACTGCTGGAATAGAAAAGTTCATCTGCTCTGAATGTGTGGTATAGCCATAATGTGCACGGTTATAAAGTGGGAAACGATGACCTCGTCTGTCCATTCCTACTACGCGCTCACCACCGCCAAGTAACTTTTCGGTGTCGTTAACTCTAAAGCGAAAACCTTGCACGGCAATAGCCTTGCTTATTTCTTTATCTTCAACCTTAGTCACTTCATTTACAGAGCCAGAAAATAACCCCTGCTCTTGTGCAATCAATAGTTTGCCATCTTGGTAGTAACTAATAGCAAAGGGGGATTTGCTGATAACCGCACTAAGTTTATTTGTGCTCACGGTAAGTTGATTGCCGGCTTCTTTAACCATTAACCCTTGTGCTGATGCCTGCGCTTTTATCGCATACGAAGGTAAGTGCTTTGCTGGAAAGTTATCTTGGTGCGCTTGATAGTGAACCGCTATAGCACCTTCGCCATAGGCATTTAAGGTCACTTGAGCTTTTTCTGTTTGAATGACTAAGCTGTTAGCGTTTATTTGATGACTAAGGTAGTCGCCACTACTTGCTAGTGATTGCGTGCTCAGCAAGCAGGATATCACTAAAGTCATTAAAGTACGGGTGGCGTTTTTCAAAATAGATAGGCGCAAATCAGAACCCTTAACGTTGAAGATGATTAAGACAATATTAATGATAATAACCTTAGTCAAAGGTAAGCAGCATCTTGAATACGTATGCAAGTTTAACAAAGTAACCTTCAAGCTTTGAACAAGTATTACATACGTATGCAATTTTTCAGAATGCTAATACATACGTATGCAAAGGCTATCAGCTGAGTTTTTAATTGCGTATTCTTATTTGAAGAATTAATAAATACTTATTCAGCGCCATTGATAAAACTATCACGGTAATGAGAAGTGCAAAGACTGAGGTTTTCAAATGAGTGAACAAATGTGGTGGCGTGGTGCGGTAATTTATCAAATTTATCCACGTAGCTTCTATGATGCTAACCAGGATGGCATTGGTGACTTACCCGGTATTATCAGCAAACTAGATTACATTGCTAGCCTTGGCGTTGATGCGATCTGGATTTCTCCTTTTTTCAAGTCTCCAATGAAAGATTTTGGTTATGATATAAGTGATTACCGAGATATTGACCCAATATTTGGTACGCTGGCTGATTTTGATGAGCTTGTTATTAAAGCGCATGATCTTGGCATAAAAATTATGATAGATCAGGTGTTAAGTCATACCTCTGATCAACATCAATGGTTCCTTGAGAGCCGTGAAGATAAAAGTAATGATAAAGCTGACTGGTATGTTTGGGCTGATGCGTCTGAAGATGGTACTGCGCCAAATAACTGGTTATCGATTTTTGGTGGAACCGGCTGGACTTGGGAGCCAAGACGCCAGCAATATTACTTACATAACTTCCTTTCAAGCCAACCAGATTTAAACTTCCATAATGAAGCAGTACGTAAAGCCGTTTTAGATAACATTGAATTCTGGCTTAAACGCGGTGTTGATGGTTTTAGACTTGATGCTATTAATTTCTGTTACCATGATGCTCAGTTGCGTGATAACCCAGCAAAACCAAAAGAGTTACGTCAAAGTATTGGTTTTGATGAAAAAAATCCGTATGCCTATCAATATCATTATTATAATAACACCCAAGATGAAAACCTTGGTTTTATGGAAGATATTCGAAGCTTACTAAACCAGTATCCGGGCACTGTTGCGTTAGGCGAAATTTCCTCTGAAGATTCATTAAAAACCATGGCGGAATATACGCAAGGTAATAGTCGACTTCACATGGGTTATAGCTTTGATTTATTAACCGACAATTTCAGCGCTGGTTATATTAAACAAGTGGTTGAAAGCCTTGAATCACGTGTCTCTGATGGCTGGCCTTGTTGGTCTATCTCAAATCATGATGTTGAACGTGTTGTTAGCCGCTGGGGCGGATATAACAGCAAAGATTTCGCTAAAATGCTGTTCGCGATGATTTCTTCACTGCGTGGTAGTGTTTGTAGTTATCAAGGTGAGGAGCTGGGTTTAACGGAAGCAGATATTGCTTTTGAAGATATTCAAGACCCATACGGTATCACTTTTTGGCCGCAATTTAAGGGACGCGATGGTTGCAGAACACCTCAGCCTTGGCAGCATAGCGCTAAAAATGCCGGCTTTAGTGAAGGTAAGCCTTGGTTGCCAATGTCTGACGCTCACGTGAGTAAATCAGTAGATTTGCAAGACGTTGAAGCAGATTCAGTATTAAACAGCTATCGTCACTTTAATCAATGGCGTAAGCAGCAACCGGCTTTACTTTATGGTGATATTCAATTTATTGATACGCCAGAGCCAATCCTTGCTTTTATTCGTCAATATCAAGGTGAGCGTCTATTGGTTTGCTTTAACTTTAGTGAACAGCAGCAAACGCTTGCTTTATCATCATTGTTGCCAGCCAATAGTCGTGTTGATCTTGTCTCAGGTCATAAGTTAGCGAGCGGTGCTATTATCGATGATAAATTGCAACTGCCTGAGTTTGGCTGCTTTTACAGTAAAATTTAGCAGCAAGCTTTAATTTTTGTCCTCCAGTTAATGAGCTTGATATAAGTATCAGCAGAGCAGTAAGAGATATCTTTATGAATTTTATCAGTAAGTGTTCAATATTAATGGCAATGGGTTTAACCAGCTTAATGCCAGATGTAGTACAAGCCAAAGAGAGTGCGTTAGTGGCTAAAGCGGCAGAGTTAGCGCCATATCAGCAACGTCATTTTCAAGATGAAGTTTTTTACTTTGTCTTACCGGATCGTTTTTACAATGGTGATCCGAGTAACGATCAAGGCGCGGCGGCAGATGATATAAAGCGTGCGCAGTCTCGCGGCGGTTTTGATAAGACGCATAAAGGTATGTACCACGGTGGTGATTTAAGTGGTCTTACTCAAAAGCTTCCGTATCTAGATAACATGGGTGTTAGCGCTATTTGGTTAACGCCAATTCTGCGTAACAGAGCAATGCAAGCGGGTACTTCCGGCTATCACGGCTATTGGATTTTAGACTTCACTGAAATTGACCCTCATCTTGGTAGCAACGCTGAACTTAAGCACTTTATTGACCAAGCCCATAAACGTAATATTAAAGTGTTTTTTGATATTATTACCAATCACACCGCAGATGTTATCAAATACAAAGAATGTCATGGTGATGATGGCTTAGGTTGGTTAGTGAAAGGGGATGATTGCCCATTTATTTCGTTAAATGACTTAGCTCAAGGTAAATCTTATACGCCATTAATTCCTGCTGGCGATGAAGCAATAAAATCCCCAGCATGGTTAAATGATATGTCTATGTATCACAATCAAGGTGATTCTTTTTGGCAAGGCGAAAGCGCTATTCGTGGTGATTTTGCCGGCCTTGATGACCTTTATACCCAAAAAGATGATGTAGTAAACGGCATGATTGCTATTTATAAAGACATCATTGATGAGTTCAAACCAGATGGCTTTCGCATTGATACGGTTAAACATGTCAATATTGAGTTTTGGCAGCAATTTTCACCCGCGTTAATGCAACATGCTAAAAAACAAGGTATTGAAAACTTCTTTATGTTTGGTGAAGTTTATAGTTTTGAACCTGAAAACCTAAGCGTATTTACCACTGAAGCAAAACTTCCCTCGGTATTAGACTTTGCTTTCCAAGGTGCAGTGACAAAAGCTCTTGTTGAACAGCAGGGCACCGATGTCTTAGCGCAATTATTTGCCAAAGACCATCTATACACCTCAAAAGATAAAGCTAACAGTACGGATGCTAATCAATTAGTGAACTTTACCGGTAATCACGATATGGGTCGTTTTGCATATTCGTTAAAAACCAGTAAGCATAACTACAGTGAAAAAGCACAGGTACAACGTAACTTACTTGCCAATGCGATGATGTTTTTTACTCGCGGAGTCCCGGTAACTTACTACGGCGATGAGCAAGGCTTTGTTGGTGATGGTGGTGATCAGGCGTCTCGCCAAGATATGATGCCGTCACTTGTAGCAAGCTATAACGATGATGACTTATTGGCAACGGAAAAAACCACAGCAGACGATAACTTTGATATTAACCATCCTATTTATCAAAGCCTTGCTAAATATGCACAGCTATACCAGCAATACCCGGCGTTACGTTTTGGTGAGCAAACAGTGGTGTATTCACAAGACAAACCAGGGGTTTTTGCCATTAGTCGTCAGTTAAAAGCAACGAATAAAGAAAAGGCTCAAGACTTATTGGTAGTGTTTAATACCGCTGAAACAGCTCAAACATTGGATTTACTGACCGAACGATGTAACAGTGAGTTGTTATTTAGTTCAAACACAACTGCCAAAGCTAATGAAATAGCGCCATTAAGCTTTGCTATTTTTCAGTTAAAGTAAACTCTAATAGAGTGCTTTATTAACGATAAAGCACTCTGTAACCAAGTTAAGCTCAGTTTGCATATGTAATGTAGAATGAACTAAATTTCAAATTAAATAAGCTTCAAATGAAATAAGCTTCAAATAAACCAAGCTTAAAACCAACATCAAAAATTTAGCTAATAACGGCTCAGCTACAAAAAATCAAAAACTCAAAAACTCAAAAACTAAGCGGTTTGTGGTAGTTTTAGCACTGCTTCACTAGCTGCTATTTCACTTTCTATCGCTGTTTTCTTCTTTAAAATGGTTTCATTGTTTGTAGGCGCAGCAAATACTTTCTCTACTGAGGAAACTGCATATTCTTTTACGGTGATATTTTCATATAAAACCGTATCAGCGAGTTGCTGAAAATCAATTCCATTTGCTTGGGCAACCCGCTTAATTTCTTCTTCAGTAAATGATATCTCTATCGCTAATTCACAAAAGTGGTTAAATGTCTTTGCTGCCCAAAATGCTTCTAGAACAGCTAATAAAGCGGTACTCATTGATAATGCCTCTGTATGAAAAAACGGCATTGTATACAAAGGTAATCATAATAAAAAGTGCTTTATTAATACCTAAAGTAACTTGTATATACAAAATTGTTATGTATTTGTAACTTTTTATTAACATTTCTTGGCAAATCAATCATTAACGGGTAAACGCTTTTTAGGCATTACTCTCAGGGGGGAGTTTGTAGAGGTAGACTGGTGAATTATAAAAATCATCCAGTCTCATTATTTTGCAAGCTTGCCATGAGGGCAAGGCAAAATTATTGCTGATTAGAAAACCTGAAGTATCATTTTCTAACGTCAATTTGTCTGCAAGTTTTTGCATCGCTTGAGGGTATAAGTAACAAACCAGTACCGCACTTTTTGGCAGCTTAACTTGATAAAAATCTTGTCGGTAAAGTGTGATATTATTTATCCGGTAAAACTTTATTAGTGCCTTGGTATATAACCAAGGCAATATCGATAATTCATAACCGATAATGTCTTTTGTTGGGGCTTTTCGTGCCATGGCAATAATAAAACTTCCCCAACCGCTGCCCAAATCAATAATGGTATTTTTATTCGCCTCATCTGCCAATACTAACATTGCTAAATAGGCTTTTTTCGAGCTCGGCATGGGGGAAATCCCAAGCGTGAGACTGCTATAAATAATAGAGCATGCAATGAATAGAAAAATGAGTAGGCAAGGGACTAGCCATAAATTATCAGTAACTAGCACTAGTAAACTCAATAGGTTGGGTAATAATTATCTAGCACACGTTACGCTTGCTAATGGCTATAAGCAAATAATTTAGCAAAACTCACTCGGTAAATGTGTAGTGCTTCAAAAGTTTCAACAATGAGTGAGCAGGGCTGTTAAGCGCTAAAGGT
>Ga0105348_1000103_pt1 | contig 59233 bp, 53 predicted proteins | sample EN8Hudsemesocosm_2_FD_83504 | JGI IMG/M metagenome (GOLD analysis project Ga0105348, IMG submission 83504) | Methane-oxidizing microbial communities from mesocosms in the Hudson Canyon - EN8C Hudson Canyon | ecosystem: Environmental > Aquatic > Marine > Cold seeps | place: Hudson Canyon... | reverse complement strand
CTTTACCTGCTCTGTCTTAATTTATTAACGTATTATTAATTTTCTAATTCTCACACAGAACTTTAGCTCTCGCTCTGTATGAGAACTAAAGAGTGGTTAGTATTTAATTAACTTCACCATCCACTGTCCATTGCTGGTTGCTCTCATTATGACGACTCCAAACGTGTACCTTATTGGAACCCTCAGCAGATCTATCCAGAACGTAGTTATTATTTTTACGAATGCGTAAAATATTATCATCCCAATCGAAGTACTGGTTATTACTCCACTTACAATCCCAAATCACAACCTCACCACCGTTCCAATCATTACCACCATGATCCAGACACTTCATTGGATTAGCTTTATTATGGAAACGGTTACGATAATCTTGAGCCCAAAATTGTTTAGCATCTTGAGTACAAGCAACCGAAGTAATCTGTGCATCGTTATTCATTGAGCTAGCCGTCAAACAGCTACCATCACCATTTTTAAGCTGCACAAATTTTTCTGGTAACATAGTCCAACGCTGATTGGTATCACCATGATACGACCAGATAGAAGCTTGGGCATTATCAGTTGAACCATTAGCATCGACGGCGTAGTTATTATTTGCTCTCGGTAATAACGATCGATTGCTATTCCAATCCCAACGTTGGCTACTGCCAAAGTGACACGGATTAACCACCAGCCAACCATTGTTATAATTCATGCCGTTGTTATCTAGGCACACATCAGGATTCTCTTTATTGTGCAGGCGACCAATGGCATCTTCATGCCAGAATTGATCAACATAAGATTCACAACCATGCATATTCACATTTGCGTCAGTACCCGTTCCACGAGTAACTAAGCAGGCTCCGTTATCATTGCGCAATTGCTTGTATTCCAATTCCTGACCTTCTAAAGAATTAAGATACTCAACAAGATCATCACGATCTGTCGTTGAAAGTTGATCGGCATTTCCGTGCAAAGAATTATTCAAAACATCCTGCAATGTTTCAGCAGAACCATCATGTAAATACGGGGCAGTTGTCCACAATCCTAAAAGCGTTGGCGTATCAAAACCGATGCCTTCTAATGCTTGTCCTAGACCCAAACCTGACGTCGCTTTAATTGTACCGACATCGTGTTTTTGTCCATCACGGAAATCGTCGCCACTATGACAGCTGCTACAATCTTGCTGAGCAAATATCACCTTGCCTCGCTCAGCGGCTGCCGATAAATCACCGTTAGCCGTACGGTAAGGGCTCTTTGGCATATCCGTTAATGAGTGAACATATTCAGCCATAGCATCTAGATCAGTACTTAATCCCGCTTTAGGATTGCCTAATGGATTACTGGTATTGGCAAACTGCGTATCGGTTAAGAAACCTGCACCACTGAAACCATTTCGAATATCATTTTCAAAGTCTTGAATTTCATCGAAGTTAGCGGTCCAGTGAACGCGTCCATGTCCCATCCCACTACGACCAATCAAAGTGATCGTATTTCGGAAACCTTCATTACGTTCAGTAAAGTCCCATACGCGGCCATCTTCACCACCGTCGATATGACAGCTAGCACAACTTATATAACCATCCTGACTCATACGAATATCACGCGCGTTATAAAAGATCTGCTTTCCTTTTAATACCGTTGACGATAATTTTTCATTATTCACCGTATTAATACGACCTAATAAAACAGGGCTGTAATCACGATTTTCAATAATGCCGCTAATGTCATACGCAGCCACACTTCGATTGGTAAAGTTATATACAAACAAACGCTTACCATCATCACTTAGGGTTAAGCCCTGTGGAGCCAAACCGGTATTATCAATCGCACCTAATTGCACCTAATTGCAGGTTGCTGTAAGCATCAATAATTTGCACAGTATTACTACCTTGCAAAGCAACTAATGCATAATCACCCAATGGACTAAAGACCACGGCGTTAGCCATATCGCGGTTATTGAAATCAATTTGACGAGCAAAGTTTTCAGTATCGCTGCTTAGGTCAATCTGGTTTACGACGGTACGTACTGAATTTTCAAAATTCAGTTTTTCACCATCGCGGGCTAGACCCCGTAATACATTATCTTTTTTAGAAGGTATCCAAACTCGACTACCATCAGGAGAAATTACTAGACCACTTAAATAGTTTGGAATACCTCGACCACGATCTTCTCCATCTTGAGTCGTATCATCAATCGCTAAAGCAATGGTATCCAATAATTCCATACTGGCGGTATCAACTTTATACACATTTGCTTGTTCTTGTGCTGAGATAAAGCGAGGGACATAAGCAGTATGACCGTCGGCTGCTACGGCAAGGTGACGCAAAGTTCCGCCCAACTTAAGACGACCTATTTCATTACCACTGGCATCCAGTTTTAATAACTCACCCGACGCGGATAGCGTCACTAATAACTCGCCGCTATCTTTCACAACAATACCAAAAGGCTGACTGCCACGAGGTAGAGAAAGTGCCTGTAAAACAACACCATTAGAATTCAAACGGGTTAACGTATCGGTTTTTTGATTTGCTACCCAGATTTCGTTATTAGCGGTTAGCGCCAAAGTACGAGGATGTTCGCCTACCGATGCTTCCCATCGTTTAGCCAAACTGTTTGCATCAATCGCAGTTACCGTATTGTTATCAGGGTTAACATTGAATACCGAACCTGCGTTTTGCTTAATCAATGCAGATGCTTTAGGTTGAGTTGCGGTTAACGTTCCATGAATCGTTTTAACAAAATTATGAGTGCTAATTTTGTCTCCGTTTTGAACGCGTAAAATAACCTGATAATGGCCTGGTTCTGAATAGTTGTGATAAGCCAAAGCATCGCTGCTATAGGTTGTTTCAGTTCCATCACCAAAGCTCCAGCTGTAAAGTAGGTTTCCACCTCGGCTACTGGCAACATCAAAAGCAATTGTGCTATCCACCAGCTCAGATTGCTGAGTTAACTCAGGCGGTAAACTGATCTTCACTTGATTAAACAGATTGCTAACATCAGCATTGCTTAATACACGATTATAAATTTTCACATCATCTAGGCCGGCTGTTAAATAATTACTCGTGCCATGAATATGTCCCAAGCTATTAAAGTAAGTACCAAAGTGTCCTGTAACACCAGTGCCTGTTTCCTGATGATTGCCATCAACAAAAACCTGCAACGTGCCACTGTCTTTATTACGGGTTAATACAACATGGTGCCATTGGTTATCATTAATCGGCTGGCTTGCAGCGCCCCATTCATTAGCCGTTGATACGTGAATACGACCAGCGTTATCCATCCATCCCCAAAATACATCATTCCACCACCAGCTCTGATCTGCTCCTGCAAGACCTGGGCTATTCCAGCCTTTATCACCCCCAGTCTGAGTGGTTTTAATATAGAAGCTTAACGATGAGGTTCCACCCAATGTATTATTCAACTCTTGCTCTGAGGTTAAACGCTGTGAACCATTAAGGTATATACCACCATCTGAAAAGCTGATGCCGTTTTGTGATAAGTCATTACTGCCCTGATGATCTTGCGTATCATCATCCAGTGGCCAATAAGCCGTATTACCACTTACCGCAGTTTCAGCAACTGTCGTAAAGCTTGAGCGCCATTCAGAAGCAAAACCGTTACCGGCATAATCTTTAATTCCACCAGCGGCCACGATGACTTCATAAGTAGTATTGGTCTCTAAAGTAGCTGCTGGAGAAAAGTTCACAATCCCTAGCTGAACACTGAAAGTACCTGTGACTAATTCTCCCGCTGACGTTTGTACTCTAATGGCCTGACTGTTTAATGACTCCACATCAATCAAATCACCAAAGGCAATACCAATACGCGTGGTTAGAGATTGGCTAGTCGCACCATCACGAGGGGAGATATTATTAATCGCAGGCGGGCTATTATCTGGCTGTTCACTGTGTGGCATAAAGGCAGAACCCGTGCCGTGATCATTACCAATGTACATAATATTGCCAAACGGCGTTAGCTGACCATGATCCGCATGAGAAACATGCAATGAACCTTTGCCAACTTCTCGATAGCTGGCAGGATTGCTCACATCAATTTTATGCATCCATTCCTGAGCGCCCTGAAATACAAAGTTATCTTGTGTATTACAATAAAGCTGCTCATCGGCGACGAGGCTATTATTATCGAGAACAAAACGGCTTGGATCCGTTAAATCAAAGCTGATCATTTTAGCGCCCGCGCCTCGTACTGAGGTATGTACCTTATTACCATCAAAACAGGTGGCGTAGTACTTAGGCATTTCCGGCCCTTTGGCTAATAGCAAAGGATTAAGTGGATCGGAAATATCCAAACTCGCAAAACCCGCCGTTACATCCATAGAGGTTAAAACCATCTGGTTACCCATTACAAAAATGGGGCCGGTTCTAAAGCCGCCTAATTCAGACGTTGGAACAGGATTGGGCTGACCATTACCACGATCTGCAATTTTAGGATTCTCAGGGTCTGTTGTATCAACAATATAAACCCCCTGATTAGAAACAGAGATGTAAGCAAAAGGGGCCTGCCAAGATAACTGCCAAGAGACCGATGTATAATCGCCGAAGTTAACCCCAGGTAAGCTTAGTTTCGAAGCCTGACGGATATTATTTATATCCGTAAAATCCCATAACTCAATACCAACACCGGTTTGCATCATCAAATAACGCTTGTCGTTAATGTTGGCCATGCCAATGGAGTGGGATTCACGAAAATCTTTGGTGCGACCTTCGGGTTCATAAATGCGTTTAACCAATTGAATATTACGAGGGTCTGATACGTCGTAAATTAAAAAACCTCCAGGACCCCAGCCACTATCCGGTGCAAAAGGAATTACCGCATAACCATTACTCAATACCGCGACATTAGTGCCGTAGTCTTTACGAAATGGATAAGTTGATGGAATACCATTATTACCGTTCACCCAGCTAATCGGGTGAAATACTTCAGATTCGGTATAATTCAAGTTGCCCAAACCGGGGCCCTGCACCGCAGGTATTGCCGCCTGTGTTTGTAGGGTCAGGGCCGCTAAAGCAGTCCCCATTAATTGAACCATTCGCATGGGATCGTTTCCTTAATATTTTTATTAAAATTTATAATTTTAGAGAGATGTAGCCATGACGATAATTGGAACATGAGTACAGAGCAGAACCTATTGCGGCCTAGAGCATATTCATTATCCTTTAAGCCCAATACAGTCAAAAAACCTAATAACATTATTTTTTATTAGATCCTGTCTTACCCTTGTAGCTTAAGGGCCTCATGCTAAGATGACTCATGCTATTGGCGTATAGAGTTGACACTGACATCAATAAGCAGCTAATCAATAACTATAAAAATAATAATATTCGAGACTGTCATGATTTCATTAGCATACTTGCATCCGCATATTGAGTGGCTAGAAAGCCAGGATATTGATTGCAGTGAATGGCTTTCAAGTTACGACATTGCACGTCAAGATTTGATTAACCAAAAAAAGTTTATCCCTGCACTCACCATGCTGGAGTACCTACACGAATTTAAAGTTATGTCTAAAGATCCGGTAATGAGTTTTAAAGTCGGCAGCAATGCGAACCCTAGGAATTGGGGGCTAATAACACCATTATTAATGAATAGCCCGACAATCGGTCAGGCGATTATGTACGCATCGGACTATGAACACTTGTTTAACAGTGCTCTAACCACACATTTTGAAATGGATACCCAGTGGGTAATCTGTGATCTTCAAGGTGGGGATTTACCCATTGATTTATTATCCAGCATGGTAGAGCAAGACATTGCTTCTACTGTAAATATGCTGCGCTTTTTAATGGATAAAAAACATCAGCAACATCCTTGGGTGAAAGAAGTTAATTTTAAACATGGCTCACCGGGAGATACACAAGACTACGAAGATTTTTTTATGGCTCCCGTAATATTTAATACGCCTCATAATCGTATTATCTTTGATATTAAAGCACTGGATTTGCCAATCCGTTTTGCAGACTCTAAAGTTCTACAGAGCAGCCTAGAGCAAATCAACCAGCTAGCCGCGATGGCCGAAAGTGATAATTTACAAAAACGACTCACACGTTATATTACTGAAGCTCTGCCGCAAGGATTACCCAATATCAATCAAGCATCAGAGCATATTGGCATTAGCCCAAGTACGCTGAAGCGCCGTCTACAAGAAGAAAATACAAATTATCAAAATCTTTGCTCGTACATCCGAAAACGCCAGGCTCAAAATTTACTGCAAGATTTGAATAACAGCTTATTAGATGTTGCATTGAAACTTGGCTATACCGACCAACCTGCTTTTTATCGTGCTTTTAAAAGCTGGCATCAATGCACTCCGAATGCTTTTAGAGAGAAATTGTTTAATTAGAATATTTGATTGTATTTTTATAATGCAAAAACTCCAAACGGCTACGCACCGTTTAGAGCTCTCAATTTTTTCCTAATTACAAAGCCTAAAGCGTAGGCACCACCTTCTTCTCCATGAAGTTATTAATGTGGTCGGCAATCACATCACCATCTTCTTCCAGTGCAAAGTGCCCCGTATCAAGAATATGGAAATCCAAGTTATGCAGATCACGCTTGTAAGGGTGCGCACCTTCTTCTGGGAAGATGTAGTCGCCTTTACCCCATACCAATAATGTGGGTGGCTGGTGCGTTCTGAAATACTTCTGCCATTCTGGGTACAGCGCTGGATTAGTCCCGTACGAGTAGAACAGTTCTAGCTGAATCGCTTGGTTACCTGGGCGATCTAATTTCGCTTGGTCTACTGTCCAATTGTCTGGGCTAATTATTTCGGCATTACGCGCGCCGTTGGTATATTGCCACTTCGTTGCGCCGATGGTTAATAGGTTATCGGCAAGGACTTTTCCGTTGGCGGCCGTTTTGTCTTTCCAATACGCTTTAATCGGCTTCCAGAAATCTCGTAAGCCTTCGTCGTAGGCATTACCGTTTTGAATGATTAGCCCTTGAACACGCTTCGGATGTTTTGCCGCAATTCGAAAACCAACCGGTGCGCCATAATCCATTAGGTATAACGAGTATTCTTCAACACCGACTTTATTTAAAAAGGTTTCGGTGATTTTTGCTAAGTTATCAAAGCTGTATTCAAACTCGTCCACCGCTGGCATTGAGCTGTTACCAAAGCCTGGATAATCAGGTGCGATGACATGGTAGTTTTCTGCCAGCTTAGGGATCAAGTTGCGATACATGTGTGACGACGTTGGGAAGCCGTGCAATAACACGATGGTCGGTGCATCTTTCGCCCCCGCTTCACGATAGAAGATGTCTTGGCCGCTCACTTTAATCGTCTTAAAGTGTGTTTGATTTACGCTAGCCGACGTCGAGATCGCTGCCGATGCAACAACCGCTGGATTTGCAGCGGCGGTATCGATCATCGCACCTGATAAAGCGACTATGCTGGCAACGGCTGCGGTTAAGGTTTTAAGTTTCGTTTTCAATTCGCTTTTCATATTCGCTCTCATTTCAGCTCTCACTGCTGTGTCGTTGTTCATGGTTACTCTCCGTTCGCTTCTCTTCAAAAGCTCTGTTTGCTTGGTTGATGGAGTTAGTATCCTGATAAACGCTATATTGAAAAACCCGTCTAGCGTTGAATGATTGTCAACGTAGTGTTGTTAATGGCAGGCCGATGGTGATAAATTAAACGCATGGATACACTAGATGGCATCAAAACAGTTATAGCCGTAGTTGAGACGGGTTCCTTTACGGCGGCGAGCGAGCGCCTAGGCATGTCGAAAGCACTGGTGAGCAAATACATCGGTGAAGTGGAAGACTCGCTGGGGGTGCGGTTACTGAATCGCTCTACCCGTCGTTTGGCACTAACTGAGGCAGGCCAACGCTATTACGATCAGGCGCTTCCGCTATTGGAGGAGTTTGAGGAAATGGTCGATAGCGTTACCGGAGAGCAATCTAGTCCGCGCGGCTTGTTGCGAATTAGTGTGCCGGTAACCTTTGGTGAAATGTCTCTGGCACCTCTTATCCCCAAGTTCTTACAACAGTACCCTGATATCGGTGTCGATCTGCAATTAAGCGATAAGATGATTGATATGCTCGAAGAAGGTATTGATGTGGTGATTCGTATTGGCTCTGTGGATGATTCCAGCTTAATCGCCAAGCACGTACAGACCTTGCCGCTGGTTTTGTGCGCCTCTCCTGATTATATAAAGTCTCATGGCCGCCCCAGCATTCCGGAAGATTTATCTAAAAAGAATACTCAACATAAATGCATCATCGATAGTAACTTTCGCATCGGTAAACACTGGCCAATAATTTGCCCCAATAATATAACCACCTCGGTCGAGGTTAACTCCCGCATTACTGCCAACAGCCCCAGAGCAGTGAAAGAGATTGTCTTAGCCGGAGGGGGGATCGGCATGATTCCACGTTTTATTGTGCAGGATGCTTTGGATGATGGCCGTTTAGAAGAAATACTGTTGGAATATCGTACGTTGGAATTTGGTCTGTTTGCAATTTATCCGCACCGCCGATACCTATCGCGTAAAGTGCGGTGCTTTATTGATTTTTTGGTCGAAGAGTTTGCTATAGATAGCGTCCCGCCGATCCGATAAATATTATTAATAACCCTAGTACTAAATTTAGTAAAACCATTTTGCGAATAGTGTTTAAGTTATTTCCGGCAGTCGGCCAGTCTTCTAGAGTAACAGCCGCCTTTAAACGTTTAAAGGGTGCGAAATAAACATGCATAAATATGCCCATCATGATGTAACCTAATAGCATCATAATATGAACGTGCTTACCTACGTTGGCTAAGCCGCCCAATTGAGCGGCCATGTAGTGTCCCGTCGCAATCAATAAAATAATAGATAGCCAAACCCAGTTAAAGAACTTTGAAAATACTCCAACCCAAACGGTTAATCGTGAGGGAGGTTCCAATACACTGGCCGCAACGGGTCTTAGAAATGAATAAGCGAAAAACATTCCACCAACCCAAATGGTGGCAGCTAAGATGTGCAGGCTGATGGCTATAAACATAGAGTTCCTTAAAGATAATAAAATTACTGAATAATTTTAGCACCCCTCACAACTTGCACCAACTAAGAGTTCACCATGTACTAACTATCCAGTGATCTTACCCCCGTACTCAAGCTCTTCTCGACTAGGTGCTTCAAATCTAGGCTCCATGAAATTAAACATCATATTCGTTACTTCAAAAGAAAATACAGCGGGATCTTTTTCTATATTACGTTGATCAACACGCTGCTTACGCGTTTCTTTTGTCGCGTCTAAATAATGTACTTCGGCATTAATACCTAACTCTCTTGCTCTATTGGTAAAGATGTCTCTTTGTTCTTTGGTCGTAAAACCAAGATCTAATATTACATTGCCATCGATTGCCAAAATCTGTTCGCTGACCTGCCAAATCTGATCAGAACAGCGGTTAACTCTCTCCATCATCCAAGTAAAATCAAGCGCGGCCATATCTTTAGAAAAGAGTGTTTTCATCCAAGGATCAATTGAAAATTTAATCGCTTCAATTTCCTGCGCTAGCGATAATGAATACGTCGTTTTCCCGGCCCCGGTAGGCCCACACACTAGAACTAATCTTGCCATATACTATATCTCCTCTCATGATGCACAGTGTTACCATCAGATGCTTTTCAGCTTAACGTAGATTTCCATTTCAAGAAATCCATCTGCCCGTACGTCATTTAAGTAATTTTCCAGCAGCGGAAAGTCGTCGGGTTCAAAGCCACTATTAGGTAGCCAATCAGAGTAGATACTCATCTGGGCATTAAGAGTCTCCTCTGGACTGCCTTTATAATACAGTACCGCATACTTACCGGCGGGTATCTCAGATTCCTCAAAGGGCAAGTTCACTGGCATATCACTCGGTATAACTATCGATGCGTCGTAACGACATTTATCCATCGGCGTAATCGCAGGATTATCAAAGGCAAAGGCGAAACGTGTTTGTTGCTCTGCTTTTATGCCATGGTTGCTCGCCCAAGTTATTAACGTATCCCAAGCGCCATAGATTGCTTCAGGTGCATAACCGCCCTGAGAAGCAAAAGTACATACTCGTTGACGGCTCAACTCTTTCACTTCAACATTCATATCAATATCCTTTACATTTGAATCGTTAATCACGTCATTAGTGATGCGATTAGGATACAAATCTAAAGGGTGGAATTCTTTTCCGTACTTGCTAGAAATTTTTCCAATCTTGCTATCTTTTATTTTATCGGGATTTCTTATTTCAGAGGGGCTAAATCCAAAGTGCAGCTTAATCGCTTTAGAAAAGTTAGCGCTGGATGAAAAACCGCTGTCCAAAGCTACTTGAGTAATAGAGAGTTCTTTTTTGAAAATGAGTAAATTCACAGCGCATTCAAGCCTACGTCTTGCGATATAATCATTAACGGTTTCATCGAGAATAGCGCTGAAAATACGATGAAAATGAAAGGCCGAAAAGTGGCTGACCTCTGCGACTTCCGCTAGGGATATTTTATTTTTCAAGTTGTCGTCTATATATTGTAAGACGCGATCAATACGAAGTTTGTACTCGTTATTCATAACTACCACTTTTTGTAACTACCATTTGGCCGCCGTCAGTAATTGCGTTAATGCTTGCAAGCCTTTGCCTTTGTTACTAATTTTCCAAGCCATAAAGTATTCATGATTACTGACATTAGCAAGCTTAAGTTCTTTCAACTCACCACTCTCTAGGTGTCGCTGTATTCGCTTACGTGGCAAGTGGCCAATACCAATGCCCGCCAATATGGCTTCAATTTTTTGATCCATATTCTGCACATAAAACGTTTTCCCTGCACTACTGAGCCCTGCACTACGGGAGATCTCCAGCATCGAAGTATCATGAGTAATAATGCGTCTTAGCTTAGGCAGTATCTCGATGAGTGCTTGAGGATCGTCTGCTAGCGAGGCGTGTTTATGTGACGCTGCAATAACCGGAGTTAGATCACTGTCCCCTATAGGTATTGCCCGAAACCCTTTCTGTAATGGAACGGGGCCTGGTACGCCGACAAGCAGCTCTACCCGACCTTGATCAAGGGCTTCCCAACCGCCGTTAAGCACGCTTTCTAATAAGTCTATTTCTACATTTTCGTGTTCTGTCAGAAACCCTGCCAATACCTCGAATAATACTGAGGAATTTAACGTCGACTCCCCCGCTATTCGTATCTTAGGCTCCCAGCCCGTAGCGACTTCTTTTGCACTATTGGCTAAGCGAGAGGTCGCCAACAGAATTTTTCGCCCCTCCTCCAATATCAATTGCCCTGCTGGGGTTAATACTGAGCGTCTCCCTTGGCGTTGAAACAAAGCGATATCAAGCTGCTCTTCTAGTTTCTGCACCGCATACGAAACCGCTGATGTGGCTTTATTCAGCTCTTCTGAAGCTTTTGCAAAGCTTCCACGCCTATCTATCGTATCTAGGGTCTCTAGTACTTCAATAGTAATTGGATTTCTGCTGGTCATGGCCAAAACCTCTTGTCTTAACATTGTTCTAAAAATTAGATCATTCTAAACAGATAATAACCCTTATTAGAAATATTTTAGCGCCATACAATGAATACATAAGATAAGCAGCGCTACCGAATACAGATATTTAGAGGGGATATAGGGTTATGGGCTTAATACAAAATGGGCAATGGGTTGATCAGTGGTACGACACTAAAAATAACGGTGGTGAGTACCATCGCCAAGATAGCCGCTTTCGTAGCTGGCTGACACCTAACGGAGAAGCAGGGCCTAATGGCGAAGCAGGATTTAAAACCGAAAAAGGACGCTATCATTTGTATGTATCCTTGGCTTGCCCATGGGCACACCGAACTCTAGTTTTTCGCCAACTGAAAAACCTGCAAGCGTATATTGATGTCACGGTGGTCGATGCGGTTATGCTTGAGAATGGCTGGGAGTTCTCTGCTCCAAAGGCCGAGCCTCTTTACGATTTTAACTACGCCTACCAACTGTATTTAAAAGCGGATAGCAATTACGAAGGTCGTGTCACTGTTCCTATTTTATGGGACAAACAGACACAAACAATTGTCAGTAATGAATCGTCCGAGATTATTCGAATTTTTAATTCTGCGTTTAATCATTTAACAGGTAATACCGATGATTATTATCCAGCAGAGCTGCATGAAAAAATTGATGCTATTAACGATCGAGTTTATGAGAGCATTAATAACGGTGTTTACCGCGCAGGCTTTGCCACGACTCAAGACGCTTATGAAAGCGCGTTCCATCAATTATTTGATGCGTTGGATTGGGTAGAAGGTTTATTGACTAACCAGCGTTATTTAGCCGGACAAACATTAACCGAAGCAGACTGGCGTTTATTTACGACGCTTATTCGTTTTGATGCTGTTTATTTTGGTCATTTCAAAACCAATAAAAAGATGCTCGCCAATTATCCTGCGATCAGTGGTTATGTACGCGAACTGTATCAAGTTCCAGGGATTGCTGGAACGGTGAATTTTGAACATATCAAAACCCATTATTACGCGAGCCACTTAACGATTAATCCTACGGGAGTTATTCCATTAGGACCTGCACAAGATTTTAACCTGCCTCATGGCCGTGACAATTTGGCAAAAGCCTAAGGAGACATCGTGTTTTATTACCGAGCCGCTGATGCACGCGGCAAAGCTAACTTTGGTTGGTTAAACAGCCAGCATACTTTTTCGTTTGGCAATTATTACGACGCCGACCACATGGGCATATCGGTATTGAGAGTTATCAATGATGATATTGTTGCGCCCGGCGCCGGCTTTGATAATCATGGCCATCGTGATATGGAGATTATTTCCTATATTTTAGAAGGCTCAATCGAGCATAAAGATAGCATGGGGAATCAGTTTGTTGTGCCTGCAGGTGATGTGCAAAGAATGAGTGCGGGCACCGGAGTTATGCATTCAGAATTCAATGCCTCTAAAACCGAGCCGTTGAAGTTTTTGCAAATTTGGATCAGTCCGAATGTAAAAGGTGTGAAGCCTAGTTATGAGCAAATGCCTATTGTGCAGTCTTTGACAATGACGCCACTAGTAACCCCTGATGGCCGTAATGGCAGTCTTAGTATTCACCAAGATGCCAATCTCTCTCGCTTGCAATTAAAGGCGGGAGAAAGCTATGACTTAGTCGCTCAGAAACGAGTCGGTTATTTGCATGTTATTGAAGGCGGCTCTGTTAATGTGGGTAAAGGTTTGAAAGCTGGAGATGGTCTTGGAATCATCAAAGATCAGCTCTCAGTTATTGCAGGGGATAACGGCTTGGTCGCACTTTGGTTTGACCTGCCTTCGAACTAATAACAATCGAGATAACATGATTTGTCTCGGCAGATTCATTATTCTTAAATTGAATAAGTTAAGTTTTTAAAATGAATACCACTGAACACTTAAGCCTACTTTCAACCAGCCCGTTATTTTGGGGGCTGGCTATTGTTGGGGTACTTTTAACCGGAATTTCAAAATCCGGTTTTGCAGGCGGTGCGGGGGTTATTGCGGTGCCGTTATTATCTCTGATTATTCCAGTGCCTATAGCAGCGACTTTAATGTTGCCACTGCTGATTGTGATGGATACTAAATCACTGCATTACTATTGGCGCTCGGTGCGTTGGCAGGAATTAAAAATGATAGTCCTTGCTGCGTTAATAGGCATCGTCGCGGGTGGTTATTTACTAGGAGAGTTCCCTAGTAATTTATTACAGATTTTACTCGGTATTTTTTGTATCGTATTTTCAGTGTGGAAAAAGCTAATACCATTATTAGGTCGCTTACCTTATGCAGGATTCATATGGGGCGCTGTTTCTGGCTTAACCAGTACACTACTGCATTCTGGTGGGCCGCCGATCAATATATATTTAGCGACACGTCAATTGCCAAAACGTAATTGGCTGGCGACCGCTGCCGCATTTTTCGCAATGATGAATTTGATAAAAATCATTCCATATGGTTTAACCGGTCAATGGCAATCCGATGATATGATTTCCGACCTACTGTTAATCGACATTATTTTATTACCCGTCAGTATTGTCGGTATATGGCTAGGTTATATTTTACAACGACATATTAGCGAAGATAATTTTATGTCTGCTTGTAAGGGGTTATTATTTCTGTCTGGCTTGGGCTTGTTCACCAATGTCCTTATTTAACCAAAATATTTTTCTGATATTTCTTAATACTATCTTCTAACAATCCGTTTCGATTTCAGCTTGCAGCTCCTGCAACGACTCTATAATCACCATGAACTTTCGACCAAAAGGCGTTACTTCATATTCTACTCGTGGAGGGATCTCCGGATAGGCTATTTTTTTTAGTATGCCAAACTCAACATTTTTACGCAGACATTGATTCAATACTTTCGTACTTAAACCTTCTACTGACCTCATCATTGCGCCAGGTCGATTAATATCGTTGGCAAGAAGCTGATAGACAGTCAGTGACCATTTGCAGCCAACGATTGTTTCAACCATCATTGCACCTTTACCAGGCCCACTGATTCTTGAGAACGGCTTTACGTCACTAACGCTCTCATTTTTGTCTTCACTACTCATAGCAACCTACAGGATGATGTTACAGTTTATTTTTGTCGCTTAACATTTCATTTAAGATTACACGTTCAAATCTCACTCGTCACAAATATGATGACTTTCCCCTGAAAATAAAACGCATATTATGAATTCTTACATAACCCTGTTACGCAAAGGAATCGCTTATTGGCGAGATTCCAAAACGACGAAACGGCAGTAATGGCATATCAAATACTAATTTATTTGGGCTAAGCAGAAGAATTTAACGAATTTTTAATACAGAAATAATTGGCTATGACTTGGTTTTCAGTTGTTACGAGAGAGTATGCCGAAGCACTAATAATAATTTATAAACAAAGGGGGGAGGAAGAGATTTACGCATAAAGCAGTGGCGGCAGAACCGACCAACTGCTTCACATGCGAAAGATGAAGCTTAGATAGCAACAACTTTATTTGCACAAGGGCCTTTCTGACCTTCGCCAATTTCGAACTCAACCGCTTGGCCGTCGTTCAAAGTAGCGTAACCGCCACCAGCTTGGATTTCTGAATGGTGTACAAAAAGATCCTTGCTGCCATCTTCAGGTGTAATAAAACCGAAACCTTTATCGGCATTAAACCACTTAACGATACCTTTACTCATGTTCTTTACTCTTGATAGTTGGTGAAATATGAATTTTGTACCCGAATTCACCAGTTCGAATACTAGGTTATATAATGTTAACACCTCGAAAACACCCATATCATGGGCCCTACACATTACTGCGCGGGTTAAAAGAGAGACATTAACTAACCTACTTAGGACAGTATACAGTCAAATATCAGAATATATAGTCCGCGAGGCATTAGAAATTGAATTATATACACTTGATCGAGAAAATAATTCAAATTCATGGGATTGTGCCGGCCACAGAGCTCTACTTTCTGTCTTATTTAGAGCACTTATAGCAATACAATTCGCTCGGTAAAAGCCATATTAGAATATACGTTTGTTAATTAAATAATTCTTATTACCAACTATTAAGGAGTAAGCACAACTATGTTGAAGAACTCCGATCATTAACAACCTATTGGCTTGCATATAGTAGCAATATTATGGATTCTAAAGTTATGGGTTGAAAGCGCTTGACCTGTGTGTAGGTCATAAGATTTATAGTAAATAATACTCACCAAATGGGAGTCATCTATATGATGGCATTAATCGAAAATTTTATACTATTGTTCACTGAGTCAGCTCCATTTTTATTATTGGGGCTACTACTGGCTGGTATTATTCGCATGCTAGTTCCCGATCGCTGGATCACTAAGTTTTTAGGTGAGAATAGCTCGGTTGTGACCGCGGCTGTGATTGGGACTCCCCTACCATTGTGCTCATGCTCAGTTATTCCTACTGCCATTGGTATTCGCCGCGCAGGAGCCAGTAAAGCCAGCACCGCAAGCTTTATGGTGGCAACACCTGAAACAGGTGTTGACTCTATTGGTGTTACTTTTGCGCTAATGGGCCCAGTAATGGCCATTGCACGGCCTATTTCAGCCATTATCTCTGCCATAGTGGCCGGTACACTTGTGCGTTTTTGGGATACGGAAACACCTCCTCCAGAAGAAGAAGCTGTAAAGAGTTGTTGTGGTGGTGCTAAAAAAGAAGAACTCAGCGTTTGGCAAAAGCTGAAAAATGCCGTGTTTTATGGCTACGGAAAATTATTATCTGACTTTATGGGCTGGTTGCTTATTGGACTTAGCTTCGCCGCCCTCATTCAAACGTTTGTTCCGCCGACGCTATTAAGTGAATATGGCAATGGTATTTTCGCCATGTTAATTGCCGTTGTGATTTCAATTCCTATGTACATTTGTGCAACGGCTTCAACGCCTGTTGCTGCTGGTTTGATGCTATCAGGAATATCTCCCGGTGCTGCTTTGGTGTTCATGCTAACTGGGCCTGCAACTAATATTGCGACCTTGATGGTTGTGAAAAATGAATTGGGTATCCGATCATTAATGGGGTATTTAACCGGGGTTATCGTAACGGCATTAATAATGGGGTTATCGCTGGACTGGGCAGTGGAATACTATCAATTAACGATCGAGGTTAGCCAAGGTCAGCATGGAGACATGACCTCTTTGCTTTATTCCGCTTCGGCAATTATTTTGGCGGGATTAATAATATGGCAATACGCCAAAAGAGGACTTCAAAAAACAGAGCGGACAAATTAAATTGCCGCTTAAGTTGAGGCTACTAACTGTCAAAGTAGCCTACTTACACGTTCATAAATGCCCTACTCTTTACTAAATTGAGTTATTAAAGCGTTAAGCTTCTTATTATAACAAGGCCTAGGTCCATAGCTTTAGTATTGACAGCAAGATAGCTTTGCGCGTAACTTTACATTGTATAGTTATTTAATAACTAATCTTTGCTGATACTTAATAAACATAATAATAGAAACGGATCTTGGCCATGAATCAAACCAACCTGATATCAACCGGACAATTCGTCAAACAATTGCCAAACCTCTTATTATCTTTACCTAGCTTGATTAAAGGTATTCGAATGGCAACCAGCACAGATCTAACAAAGTCGGTTGGTCTAGCATTATGCTTTGAAGAAGCTGTCGATATAAACCCAAATGGTCCAGCTGTTATCAGTGAAGGCCGCTCGATCAGCTATAGCGAGATGGATCGCTGGGCCAACCGTATTGCTCACCTGCTAATAGAACGCGGCGTCGTTAAAGGCGATAGCATTGCAATTCTTTTAGATAACCGCCCAGAGCTATTAGCCAGTGTGCTAGCGTGTTCTAAAATTGGTGCGGTCAGTGCCATGTTAAATACAGCTCAAAAAGGCAAAGTACTGGCTCACAGCATTAATATCGTAAATCCTAAATGCATTATTGCAGGTGAAGAATGCCATAAGGGTTTCGATAAAATTCGTGATCAATGTGAATTGAATAATCATTTTTATTTCCGTGATATTGATACTCTTTTAGAAATAAAAACCCAGCCACAATCTGAAATAGACAGCCAAGTACCCAACGGTTGGGAAGACATTACTGATCTGATTCAAACGCAAGCCAGTAGCAATCCAGGTTTAAGCGGCTCCATTAAGCCAGAAGATCCCTGCTTTTATATCTACACGTCTGGTACCACAGGACTACCCAAAGCCGTCATATTTAATCATGGTCGCTTTATGAAACTGATAGCCAACTTTGGTTTAGTTGCCGTTCGATTACAAAGCGATGACCGCTTATATGTCCCACTACCGTTTTATCATGCAACGGCATTAGCCGTATGCTGGGCATCGGCTATTCCTAATGGCGCAGCCATTATTATGGCTAGAAAATTCAGCGCTTCGAATTTCTGGGATGACATCCGAAAGTTTTCTGCCACATCATTTGGCTATGTTGGCGAGGTTTGTCGATATTTATTAGATCAACCTGAAAAGGAAAATGACGGTGATCATAAGGTACGTATTATTGTAGGAAATGGGATACGCCCTGCAATTTGGAAAACGTTTAAACAACGTTTTAATATTCCAAAAGTTATGGAGTTCTATGCTTCAAGTGAAGGTAATATTGCATTCACGAACTTGTTCAATTTTGACGAAACTGTTGGAGTAAGCCCTCTACCTTTCGCTATTGTCAAATACGACCGAGAAACTGAACAGCCCGTACTCAATAATAAGGGACGTATGATTAAGGTTAAGAAAGGAGAGTCTGGTTTATTGATTGGTGAAATCACACCTAAAAGCCCTTTCCATGGTTATACCGACCCAAAGAAAACAAAAGCCGTGATTTTTGAAGGTGTATTTAAAAAACAAGACCGCTGGTTTAATACTGGCGACATTATGTTAAATATGGGATTTCGCCACGCTCAATTTGTCGATCGCACTGGAGATACTTTTCGCTGGAAAGGAGAGAACGTATCAACAACCGAAGTTGAATCGCTTCTAGAAGATGTCAGTAGCATCACAGAAGCAATTGTATACGGAGTTGAAATCCCCAATACCAATGGCCGCGCAGGAATGGCGAGCTTAAAATTAAGTGGTTCGGTAGACGACTTTTGCTTCACAAACTTTGTATCTCAAGTTCAAGAAACAACACCAGAATATGCAATTCCCGTCTTTTTACGCATTAACCAAGATGTCGCTGTTACAGGTACATTTAAGCATATGAAAACTCCGTTGAAAAACATGGGATTTGACCTGGATAAAGCTGACAGCCCTATCTACGTGCGCCTACCTAAAGCAGAAAAATACGTGCCATTATGTGCAGATCTTCAGAAAAAGATTGAACAAGGTGAGGTGAGGTATTGATTGAATAGTTTAAGTTTAGTCTTAATGAGAATACAGCCGTAAAAATCTTACGGCTTTCCAGAGATTACTCTATTTCGTCCCTTTGCCTTAGCCTCATACAGCGCTTCATCTGTCAGCTTCAATAAACTAGACCAACTGCTTTCATTATTACCAGTACAGGTGACCCCGATACTGATACTGATTTTTTCTAGCGGGCTTTCATTATGTTCAATATTAAGTAGAAAAACCGCTTCTAAAATTCTCTCTGCGGCTAAATTAGCTTCTTCAATTAACGATCCTGGTAAAATAATAACAAACTCTTCACCGCCATAACGATAAATATAATCACTGGTACGCATCGTCTTTCTGAAGCACTCAGCAACTGTTTTCAGTACAATATCCCCCTCTAAATGCCCATAAAAATCGTTATAGTCTTTGAAAAAATCAATATCTATAAGCATAACGCCATAAGATTTCTTATCGCGTAAGTACTGAGCGTGAATCGCATCAAAATTGCTTGCCATAGCACGGCGGTTTCCTAGCCCTGTTAAATCATCGAGCAGTGCTAACTCTTCAAATTTTTTGTTTGCTACCGACAGCTCATTCGTACGCTGTTTAACTCTTTCTTCTAGCCCTTTATTAATAGTAAGAATTTCTTTTTCCCTAACTAGCACAGCCTTTGACATATCGTTTAAAGTATTAGCAATGTCTTCTAATTCATCTTTTGTGCTCAATACAAGATCTTTCTTATACTTCCCTCGGCCCAATTTCTGTAAGTGTATTGATATATGATTTAAAGGCCCAACTAAGTTTTTCGCACTCCATAACATCACCAAAATAATCACCGCTAGAACACTCGCAAGCATCAGCGATAAAACATCAAATAGACGAAAGTCAGAGATAAACAAATCATCTTCTGATACTGACAAACCGATACTGTACATCGTCTGCTTAACAGGTGAATAGAAGAAATATTGATTCTCACCATGCTCGTCTACGTAGTATACATAACCACTATTTCCAGCTTTCATATTCGCATAGGCTGTATTAAGTTCTGCCTGATTTTCATCCCGAAGACCAAATGACTGCGAAACAGTTTGGCCATCGGCATTAAGAAATAAGCTACCATCTTTATTGCGTAATAATTTAACCGATTTATTTTCATCCCAGTGATACCAGAAAGCACCGTCGCCTGAAATTAAGGTTAACTTGGGTTGCCAGTGGTAAGAAGAAAAATACAAACTTTTAGTATTCTCCATCAACTGTGTCATCGCATTCCAGTCAATAGAAACGCCAATCATTCCTTGCAGTTTCTGCTTCGTATCTAGGATAGAAGCGGCTATAACAACTTGCCGTGCACCCGTGGTATAGGAAACCATAGGATTTGAAACAAATGACATACTCTGAGCTTTATCATTCTTACCCACTGTGTTTTGCCAATAATCTCGCTTACGAATGTGCTTAGGCTTAGCAAGTGGAGATGTATCATCAAAGGTTCGGCGAAAATTCTGGCTAGGGTTCCCACCACGCGTATTATAAAAATAACCTTTTAGATCACCAATAATGAATTTTTCATAGCGGCCTTGATGACGCTTTATTTCCTTTTTTAAAAAATTCAAAGCAGGCTTGATATCCATACCCTTTACTTGGGGAATCTGCGCATATAGCTCAACCTCACGCCTAGTTGCACTGTATCGATCAGAAAGATAAGAAGAAGCTAAGTCTGTACGACTAACAAGATTATCAAGAATAGACTGCTGCCTAGCTTGCTCCAGTGTCCATAAAGAGAAACTGAGTACCAAAGCCACAGGAGCTAGAGATGCGATACTGATAAGGGTTAATATCTTATTGACTAATTTCAACTAGGGTACCAATAACAGGTCAACAGCAAGTTTAAAATAGACACTTCTAGAATCGATTAAGCTGTGCCCTACTTTAATATTAGGGGCACATTCGCTGAATAACAATTTTTAGGCCCTAGAGCCAAGGTCTTATGAAAATTAGTTATTAACGTACTGCTGCTTAGATTATGGAACCTAACGTAATAGCTTTCTATAAGCCGCGTTTAATAATGCACGGCTATAAACTTGATGAAATTTACCAAATAGATGAAACAGCACTCCGAACGAAGCTTGGACATTTTCAACTTTACCTTTAGGCATAACCACCGAGCCGAAATAAAGACGTGTACTTATTTCACTGCCACTGGATTTTTCCACCATAAGCCAAGAGCGAGTATTACCCGTAAAATCACGCAGCATGATCTGATTAGACTCTCTACCCTCAACCGTCCAAATGGAGTAGTTGTCAGATCTTCCCCGCGAGAGTTCAACTGCCTCATCATCCTTAGTCCGCTTAAGCATCGCCAGTGATAACAATGAGCGCTCTAATTTGAATATAGACGTTGTATAAAAAGCCTGAATATATTCAGCCAAGCTAATATCTTTTGCGATATCAATATAATAACAATCAACAAATGCGCCTTGTTCTTGATAGGGCGCAGATAAAGCATGAGTCGGCAGTTCGCTTGCAATCACTTTAGGCATTATTAATTTCCGAGAGTATGCTGCTCAAATCATTCAATTCAGATAACGAACGTACCACATATAAAGATTTATTCGCAGAGCATTGTTCTAACTTTTGTCGAAAATCATCGTTCCAAAATTGTGGACAAAGTCTTAAGATTTTATAACCTTGTAAGCTGCCTTTTAAAACCGAGCTGCCCACTGGCCAACCTTCAGGTTTAACAAACAGGCCTTTCAACAATCGCTTGGTCACCAACCAATAACTCACCACATAAGGCAAGTCTATATAGATTAAGGTATCCGCCGCCTCTAAGCGCTGATTAAATGGCCCCAGTGGGCCGAAGCCTTCGATAATCCAATCATCGCCAGATAGCATATTGTCATGTGCCCGATCGAATGCCTGTCAATCAGCCAAGTCTCCATTCTTCTCATACACAATAGAATCGAGTGGATGTAAGGGAATCCCTAAACGTAGACTTACCACTACCAGGCTTACCAAAAACGGCTACTTTTTTCATACTACCTCCATTGACTAAAAATAATCCCAAGAGGCAGAAACAAAAAACCCGCCTCTAGGGCGGGTTTGATTAAATAATACGCATCAAAAATCCCACCATTGCTAAGGAATGATGATAATTCGAGATGTTGTTTGCGTAAGATTTATATTCATGACTTTATACTGGTTGATAGTTATATTGAAGTCAATCAGTTAAAGCCAAGCCGATTAAACCAAAGCTGGTGCCAACTCCTCTTTAGACGGAAGCTCGCTAGCAAGCGTTTTTCCAGTCACTGTGTAATAAGCCAAGCCCAAGAGTAAGTCTTCATTAACACGCTTTATTAAACGACCGATAACAAGCTTGCCTAGTAACTTACCTAACAAGCCGAACTTCACTTCGAAATCCATATCCATGGTCACTTTACAGCTTGTTTCTGAAATTTTTTCTACATTAAAAGCAGCATGCATAAACTTCATCGGTGCGGTGAAATTACTCAGTACAACTTTAAAGCTTTTGTGCTCTTTATATTCAACAATTTCTTCATGCAAGCTGGTTTGATCATGAAAGATACAATGGCGCACAGCCCCTAGACCCGTTTTTTTATCACCGATTAGAGGGGATTTATCAATACCGATACTGAATTTCTCAACCCCAGCATATTCATCCAGAACATCCCAGACTTTGTCAGCCGGAGCATTGATTTTTAAAACGGTTACAAGGTGGTGCGCCATAATGTGATCTCGTTTGATTTATTCTAGTGTAAGTATCCCATGCGCTACTGACAAAAAGTGTCAGTAGCGAGGTTAGTGCATAAACCAGTTTATTGGGACAAATTATTAGCACGATGAATTAGGACTGTGTATTAGGAACCGTCCCCAGCATTTTATAAATATTACTAATGCCCAAATCCTTCTGTTTTAAATTAATCAAAAACTTCGCCGTGAAAACCCCAAACGGCATTTGCGCAACTCCAGTATCGGTACCCGTTGGGGTAACAATGGCAAGCGGCGGAGTTTTATACGGTTTCACTTTTTTGCCTTTGGCTTTTTTCACAATAGCATCCGCTAGCATGCCACCTTGTACGCTGGCCAAATAACCGTGTTTGTTATTATCCAGAGCCGCGCAATCCCCTAACGCATATAAGTTGTTATAGCCTTTCACTTGCATAAACTCATTAACTTGTATTAAGCCTTTAGTATCTAAAGCACTGGCAAGCTCGCCCTGTAAAAATTCTGTATTCGGCACCATCCCCACACAGGTATACACTTTATCGGGTTTGATAATTTCTTTCGTTTTTGAGCAAAGGTATTGGTCCTCTTCACTGCTTTTATCGAAAGCAAAGCGTCGATTGAACTTCACAATCACACCTTTGGCAATTAGCTGTTCCAGCGCTTTCTGTTGCGCTTTCGGCCTCATGCCATCTAATAATATGCCACCGGAATGAGACAGAGTAATCTCTTTGTCGGGAAACGCGCTGGCGATCTCACCAGCAAACTCAACCCCCACCGCGCCACCACCAATCACCAGAATCGAATGCGCCGCCGCTAAGCTGGCATGTTCAGTCAACATTTCCTGATTACGCCCAGCATAATCAAACTGAGAATTTGATTTCGCTAATGGCAGTGATGGGTAACGACTACCCGAGGCGATCACGGCCTGCTTAAAACGAATCACATCACCATTCGCCAACTTCGCTTCTTTGTCATTCATCGATTCGATAGAGCCCTGAATAAACCCTTCAACAAAATCTCGATATAGCTTACGCGAGCGATTGCCCTGGGCTTTAGGGGCGGTCACATTGCGCAATACCGCAAAAGTCACCTCAAAATAATCCTTTCTATCTACCAAGGTGATATTCACTCCCTGTTTGGCCAACTTCTGCGCGGTAGCCACCCCAGCAAATCCGCCACCGATAATCAGCACATCTGTCTGCTTTAACATATTCATCACCTTGTTTGCTCTAAGTTGAATACACGTTATCATTAGCTTGTATCTAATTAAATTTGATATTTACTTGGGTCTTATAAGATTTTACCTAATGTTTATCTGTGGTAATTAGGAGCCTCCATGACCCTAGAACAACTCAAGTCGTTACAAGCCATTGTCGAAGGTGGCTCTTTACGCGCGGCGGCGGAAAAGCTCAACCGAACTCAACCCACTGTCAGTGTCGCCATCAAGAATCTTGAAGAAGAGCTGGGGCTGCAGATATTTGATCGTGAGCAATACCGCAATACCCTTACCCCTCAAGGCAAAAAGCTGTACGAAAAAGCTAAGCTGATCCTAGGGCAAGCGCAATCGTTTAAAAACCTCGCCAATCAACTCGCTGCGGGGGAAGAAACCGAAGTCGGCATTGGCTTTACCTCGGCCATACCGGTGGCGCCCATCATTAGTACCATTCGCCAGTGCAAAGAAGAGTTTCCTGCCACTCGATTAGAAGTCTATTCCGAAAATGGCTTAGGGCCTCTGGATTTATTGGAAAGTGGACAGGCTTCGATTCTCATCATTCCTTGGGTTAGCAATATCGACAACCTTGAATCCATGCCCTTTATGAATTTTAGTTTTCAATCAGTCATCGCCGCCGACTCTCCTGTACTGCAAGAATATGATGTTGTGCCTAAGGCTGTGATGAAGGGTTATCCTCAAGTGATTATCAGTGGCCGTAAATCTTCCACAGCCAGTTATGGTGTGCTGGAAGGAGGTGATCAATGGCGCGTGAATGATTTTCAAACTAAAAAAGAAATCATCATGCAAGGCATGGGATGGGGCAGCTTACCCGAGCATCTGATCAAAGAGGAACTTGCACAAGGCTTGCTAGCGCCGCTAAATGTAGAAGGCGACATAGATAAACCTAATATTGAATTGCGGGTTGTAAGAAAGGAAGGTGAACCGGTAGGGCCTGTTGCGCAAAGGCTGTGGGAGTTATTTCAGCAAAAATAACTATCGCCAAGCGCTGTCTAACCAGTTAAACATTAGCAAGCTGTAGTTAACTGTAAGAAACAACTGCTTTTTCTCTTCCGGTAAATTATTATTTATCCAAACTCTTGGCTTACCGACAAATGATAAGGCTGAAACCTGCTCAAACTCATTAAAGAATTCAAGACCTGTATTCAATAAATACTTTCTAGGATAATAACTTCCTTCTTTAGCAACATGTGTAATATCACCCTTTTCATCTTCATGTAAAAAGATAAAATCAGAAACATTTAGCACCTTGAAAGACTCTATATCACTATCGAGTTTTAATTTTAGCATTCTATTTTTATTTGAAGAAAATTGAAGATCCCAGGATGATCGGCCTAACTCTATCGAACATGATAGGTAAGTCTTCAGTCTATGTTCTCGATTATTCTCAGATCTATCTGATGTAGAGTAAGGCCACTTCTTTTCTTCCTCCGATACCTCTCTTTCATCAGTATTTAAAGAGTTAATTTTGCAATATGCTGAAGACAACTTTAAACCATCAGCTTGAAGATCAAAAGAAAAGCTGATATTGCTTTCTACTTCGTACTCATTAACTTCTATAGAATAATCCTTATCATTGAAAAGTAAGAAATTTATTGAGTTATCGATTGTCTTGTTGTTAATTAATTCTTTCTTTGACTTTCTAAATGAGGTTTTTGCATTTACAACTGAATAACCTGCAATCTTTTTATTATAGACAGAATCAGGAACTCTCCAGGTAGGTGATTCAATAACAAATAAGGTCGAATCAGATTCAAACGCCTCAGAAAGTGGAATTCTCATATCCGTCATCGACGAACATGCCGTTAAGAATGGGATTAATAAAAAAACTTTCAAATAAATATTCATCTTAACTTAATGCGATACCTTAGGTAGTTGTCAGTGGTATTTAATACTTTATAGAATCTAAACTATAGTATCCGATATAAGAACGGGTAATTCTTCTCCAAGAATTACCCGTTTTCTTTACTAATACTAGTCTTTAAATGAACAGTATTGGCTGCTCTTCCATTGGCTAGTAGTGCTTATCACAATCATAAACAGAAGTAGATTTATAGCTATTACGAGGCAAGCTCACATTGCTATAACGATCACCTTGAGTATTCGGCCCGTTATCAATTGCTTGAGTCGCTGCAGCACACGCATCTCCATGATCACCATCTTCACAAAAGTTGTCATAATACAGTCCGTTCATGGCGCCCACAATAACACCATTGCCTTCCTGGCCGCACTGCCATTCAGCACCTGCTAAGTATTCCCAGGAATTTCGATGCCCAAATAATAAACGCATCATATCGTCTTCATACAAAGCCTTCCAATTAAACGTCCACATAAAAGTTGAATTAATATTCGCCATATGCTGAATATCACCACTAATGTCGTTTAACGCGTTCATATCAGAGAATAAGCCAAACGTACCGATAAACGGACCACCAACAGATAAACCACACTGAATGCCCCACTCTGCACACTTAGCATTGGCCGCATTAGAATCAGAGTTATTATCGATATCGATAATTAATAGGTTCTCATCATAACCACCCAACTGAATTAGGTTTTGCTGAATAGCCGTTACGTAGGGCGTATTTAATTCTGTTGCTGGGTAAACACCCCAAAACTTACGCATGCTGCCATCGCCTTCGCCTACAGAGGTTTTAACTGTCTGACGAATATTAGCGTAATCCACATCTGTTTTAGTGGTTGATTTAACATCAAACCATACCGCTTTAATTTGTGGGTAAGTCTCAGCTGCATCAAGAATTTCAGAAAGATTTACCGCAACTTTATCGCCGTCGTGGTATGCACACCAAGTTTCAACACACGTTTTCTTAGCAGGTACATCATCACGATGAGTCACGTCAATTTCAATGGCGTTAACGCCTAAGTCATTGCTCGCTGCATTTACCGCACCAACGGTATTAACACGATGGGCAAATACCCAAGCGGCTTCAGATGCAAAAGCAGCCGTGCTCGCAAACAAGGTTGTGAACAAGCTGGCACACATTAGCAAGCCAGTGATTATTAATTTTTTCATTTATACATTCCCATAAATAGACCGTGATAGATATTAAAAAGGTCGTAGATAGACTTCGGATAGAAAGGTGACAAGATGATTGATTTTTAAACTCTGCGTTAATAAAAAACATTAACAAGCATACGAATAAAGTATTAGTCCACCATCTGGCGAGCGCATCTTATTGATTTTTGTTCAAGTTATCAAGAAGGGAATGATTGTCAGTTGGGTTATGACTTATGAAACGGTTAACAAAAATTACAATTACGATTGTAGTTTAATCGTAACTGTAATTCGCTTCAGAAATCAGAGGGGTTTATAAAAATAAGTTCTACAACTTTAGCGCCAATCTTAATTTACCTAGGGTCAAACTGCAGCTGTTTGTTAAACTGTTCACACGGAAAAAACAATTTTATTTTTATCTAAATCTCTCGCATATGCAGAAAACTTAGGTCCTCGCTGACCTGGTTCCCCCTCGCAGGTGCCGCCCAATTCAATAACTTTATTATGAAGCCTTTTTACTTCTTCGCTGGAACCAACATTAAAACCAATCATGGTTCCATTTCCATTAGTTGCGGGTTCTTCATTAAAGGGGATAGCGACTGCAAATGCAAAATTCTCACATTGCCAGAAGGTCATTCTTTCTGTTGCGAATACTTGGTTAAGTTCTGTTTGTTCGAAAAGTGAATCATAGAATTTGACCGCTGATTCCATGTTGTTTGTTCCAAGAACGCAATAGTCCATTTTCATAATTTAATACCTCCAACGCTTAAACTTTTTAGCTTAATTTCGTATTGTCCAGAATTGATAGAACAAAGTATATCCATGCAAATATTTCCCAACAATACCTGTCACTGTATAGCGGGAATGCATAAATGCATGGGTAATTAGATTTTGTCACTGAGCTCTGCGGCTAAATAATCAAAAACAACTCGAAACCTACGACTAGTTTTTAATTCTCTATGGGCAACTAGCCAAGTTTCCGTTTCAAAAGCAGGTAGTGTAGGCAAAACCCTTTCGACCAAAGGTTCTGCTTCGCCGATTTTTGCCATCATAAAACCAATGCCACTGCCATGCTTAACCATCTCCCACTGAACAAGATGATTGGCAACAATTAAGGGGAAGTTACTTGAATCTAGGCTAAAACCAAATTTGTTAAGATATGATATGACACGATTAGAGCGGTCAACTCCAAAAAAGGCTGCGTTATTTAAATCTTGTGGAGACTCTCTATGCTCAAGATTTAGTAGATAGTTTTTAGAAGCGTATAAATGGCCTAAAGTATTCTTCACACGCTTTACGATAAGTTCCTGCTGCGTAGGTCGATAATTACGAATGGCAATATCAGCTTCACGGCGCGACAAATCGCTAGTATCGCTTGAAGCAATTATTTCTATTTCAATTTTTGGCCACTGGTTACGCAATTTTTCTATGATAGAAGGAAGAACATAGGCCGCCATCATCTCTGTAGCACTAATACAAACTTTCCCTTCAACTGTCTCAACATGACCCGACGCCAATCGTGATAAGTTGGTTGCCGCATCTGCCATCGCTTTTACTTCAATCATCAAGTCAGCGCCACTTTGTGTAAGCACTAGTCCTGAGTTTGTCCTTTCAAACAATGAAATACCGAGTTCTTCTTCCAGTGCAGACACTTGTCGCCCCACAGTCGGTTGCGACATATCCAGTGCTAAAGCAGCTGCCGATAGCGAACCTTCTTCTGCAGTTACAAGAAATGCCCGGGCTCGGTTCCAATCAAACTTAATTGCGCGTCTGTCCATACCGTATGGTTATCCGATTGATTTTTAAGATGGCTAGTAGATCATTTTATTAAGAGTTAAGTTGGTTTCTTTTCACTAACCAACATGTCAATGTATTTCTCAAATCGTCGTTGTCTGGTTTCGGCTTTCTTCGCACTTGTTAATCCTAGTGCTATCACATAACGATTCGATTTAGTGAGGGTTTGATAAAATTGTTTTGCCTTTGGTTTCTCATTAAGAGCAACGATGAAATCTTCTGGCACTTCCATCTCACTGACAGAATAGGCATTTTCCCAGCGGCCATCAGCCTTGGCTGATTGAACCTGTATTAGCCCCGGCTTTTGCATCCGGCCCTCGCTTATCAAACGCTCGCAATGATCTCGGTTTCTTTTCGACCAGCCGCTGCGTGATTTTCTAGGCGTGATTCGCTGTAGATAGGCTTGGTCGTCGAGAGACTTCTTGATGCCATCGATCCAGCCCCAGCATAGAATTTCAATCACAACATCGTTCCAAGTCACACTCTGTATGCCAGAGCCTTTTTTGAATATTTTTATCCACAGCTCAATTTCATTGGCGTGATTTGCTGCTAGCCATACATCTAGATCATTCGATGATTCGAAGGTTAGGATTTTTTTAGGGTCTGCTTCCAAGATTAATCATCATCCTGCATAGGAATTGAATACTTACCTGACTCAAGATCTGATAAGCGCTGAGCAATAATTGCCTTATCTGAATCGGATAATACGATTGATTCATTACCAGGATAGAAGATGTACTCATTTTTAGAGTTATCAAACTTTATCCTTCCAACAATGTCACCACTATCGTTAATACAATCAAGCTCATATTGAATTGGGAAGAACAGCATTACCTAAAACCTCTTTTATAAAATATCGTTGAGTCGATTATAATCGCAGATAATTGGTGACTCAACTTTATAGTCGATGAAGTAAGCAAACATAAATAGCTAAAGCTACAAATCTAAGCCTGTCAAATTAGGGCCTAACAAACTCCTTCCCTTCTAATAGCCCTTGCTTCCCTTGTACAAACACTGTCATAAAACGCACAAAGGTTTGTATTTTAGCGTTCTTACGTAAGTCAGGATGACTTAAAATCCACAGGTCGTATTTTTCTTCGCTGGTATAAGGGGGAATTCTCACAAGCTCAGGATCTTTGTCTCCTACGAAGCATGGCAATATTCCAATACCCATGCCTTTACGTGTCGCCACTGCCTGTAATTTTGCAGTGGCAATTTTATGTTTGGAAGAAAAGCGCGGATATTCTTTAGCGATTTTACCAATCGGTCGCCTTTGCTTGTCTGTCCAGCCTATCCAATTCTGTTTTTCTAACCAACCTTCTTCATTCAGATTTGGTAGATTACTTTTTGCCATATAACAAGCGCGATGAATCACCACGAGTTTGCGCCCGATTAAATATTCGGGAGGCTCTTTCACAATCCGGAAGGCAACATCGGCTTCACGGTTGGCGAGGTTTAACAGTTTTATCGAGTCTACTAAATCGAGTTCAACCTGTGGATATTTTTCACAAAACTGGGCGCAGCCTTCTAATAATAATTCTTCTCCGACCAGATCGGGCATGGTGACACGAATCTCGCCACTGAGTTCTTCATCGTTGCCGGCAATGCGTCGCTCAACATTGCTGAGCCGTTCTTCTAAGTAAGCGGCTTCGTTGAATATCTCGTCCCCTAAGCGTGTGCGTACGTAGCCTTTTGAGGTGCGATCAAATAATCGCTGCCCAAGGGAACTTTCAAAGCTGTTTATGCGTCTAGATACCGTTGCATGATTTACTTTTAGTTCTTCTGCGGCCGCTCTTACCGAGCCTGCTCGGCTAACGGCCAAGAAGAATTTCAAATCATCCCAGTTCAACATGGTATTTAACCCTTATTAAAAATTGGTTCTGTCGTTATTAAACTGTTGTCGCCATTAAGCCACTGCTTTTATTAAACCATATAGTTGTGGTGCATATTTGCAACACTACTTTGCAATCATTGTGAATATGCAGGGAATGCTAAGCCTTCTATTCTGAGTTCTACTCATCATCAAGCAAACGATGATGCTTAACTTATTGAATATATGCAGGCTAAGGCCTGATTTTAGGAGATTCATCATGACAGGCCATACAACAAGTTTAAAGAGCAACAAACAACACGGTTTCAATGCGGTTGTTACGATAAACGCACCAAAAGATCAGGTTTGGGCCGTTTTAGAAGATTTTAATAATGTGTATACCTGGGCTCCTGGGGTATCCGAGTCTCATGGCTTAGGTAATAAGCAACAAGAAGTCGGGGCTGCACGTTTCTGTAAACTGGCCGATTTTGGCAACATTGATGAGGTGGTGACCGAGTGGAAAAAAGGGGATGGCTTTACCTATACAGTATCGCCTTTGGGGCCTTTAAATAATGCGGTTAGTCGCTGGTCTCTAACTAAGATTGATTCGCAATCAACCCGATTGGAGGTTGAATTTGCTTACGATATCCGCTTTGGGTTGTTTGGCAAGATGATGCATAGCTTGGTGATGCAAAACAAACTGCATACGTCTTTACCGCAAACATTAGAAGATTTTAAAGACCGAGTAGAAACCGGAAAGCTAATTCGACCGTACAAGAAAGAACAACCGTCTCCAGCCGCTCATTGAGCAGCATAGATAATAATTAGTTGATTAAAGAACGCCTAAAATGATTTTGAATATTGAAACCCTGCTTGCAGGGGAAAAAGCGTTAGACAATGCTCCCAAAGCAGAATTGACCGATGGTCGATTCTGTATTCCTCAGCATTATTTAAGCTACCAGCACAGTTTACAGTCTGTGGAACAGCTTTTATTGGATATCGATTTTGACCCTCGTTATCCAATATTCGTTAGCCAAGATGATGCGAGCCTTTATGTGCAAGTAGGTATTATTGGTGTCGATAATTATAAGTCGAACGATAGTGGCCAAGAAAAAGTTGTATATGGTCGCAAGTGGCGTGTAGAGCCTCAGCTTCCATCATCTGAAATAATTCAGACAGTTTTTCTTGCAATAAAAAAAGCACGTGAACACGAAATTCGCGAGTTGTTTCGTTTTGATCATCAGAATAAGAAAACAACGCCGTTTAATAATCATCATGACTTGCCATTGCTTACCAATAGCCAAGATCGCTTGCAGCCAGTAAATGCTCAAGCTCCTTTACAAGCTCAAGGCGCATTCAGTTTTGAAATAGAACGAGTACTGAAAAGTATTCGTTATGATGGTCTTCAATTTGAATTACTAAGTTTTATGCTTCGCCCTACTGGCGAGTATCTTATTGAGCTGTGTATTTCACCTGATTTAAATAAGTATTCATCAGCATTATTAGTTGAATTAAAAGACACTAAGTATGTGAGTCTATTAGTCTCTGTACTCGATATGAATTATTTTCTCCACCAGCTCATGCAGCAGTTAATTCAATTAAGTGATCGCTATATTGATGAGAACTTTTATTACCGAGGCTTTAATCGTTTTAGCTGGAAGAATGATGTAAAAGCGATAGCTCAGCTATCAACAGAAGTTAGACAGCTGCATAAGTCTGAAGATGCAGAGGGATTTAATCAGCATTGGCAGCAGAGTAATTATGAAACCGATCGCAGTCGTATTCCGGTAATGTCTTCAGGGCCACTGTGGCATAAACTGAAAAACCAGCTGGAGCCTTTCTCGCCCGCTGAAAACACCTTACCCATTATCCCCTAGTGAATTGATACGATATTCACTGGGGGTCATGCCCGAACATTTTTTAAACGCTCGGCAAAATACAGCGGGGTTAGTGATACCAACACTGTTGGCGACTTGCTTGGTCGACTTATTGGACTGATGAAGTAACTGCTTAGCGATTGAGTACCTCACTTCATCTAATAAGCTTTGAAAGCTTAACCCTTCTGATTTTAGTTTTCGGGTTAATGTGCGATGAGAACACGACAGCAAATCGGCAAGCTGATCACGGTTTAAAAATAAACCTTGCTTGGCTTGATGATGCATAATTCGTCGCGCTTGAAAGCCGATACTACTTTGATTCTCAAGCTTTACTTTGTCGGCTTCAAGCTGCGCCATATAAAATTCGAGCATCGAAGAATTAGGGCTTTTTACTTTTTGATTTAATGCTGTTCGCGGTATACGAATTTTACTTACTGGAGCAAAGCCATGTACAGGCCTTTCGAAGTGCTTTTCTAGTGTATCCCTATAAGAAGATACATCATGGCTAACATAATATTCACCATGGGAATCTAAGCCTGAACGTTTGCCATAAAAATCGAAGGCACAGAATATAAGTTCGATAAAAATTGGTTCTATTTTTTTGAAGTTGGCTAACGGAAGAATTTCAATATTGAGATATTTTTCATCATAGTTCAAGCTGAAATCAAAACCTGGGATGTACAACTCAGCGTATTTTTGAAACAACTCTAAAGACTGCTCGGCATTGTCTACATTAATAATCGCAAGGCCCAACATCCCTAATGTATCTTCTTTGAAGTGCTGTGATATTTGTAAACTAAACGGCGTATCTTTTTTTGCAAGCATCTGCCCCATGGTTAATAACAGACAGATTTGATCACCATCTAAGTGCGCATCGGGATTTTTTAGAATATTAGCAGGAATGTTCAGCAGCTCTAACCCCTTAGCAATTGAAAATTCAATCACAGAGTTACGCATAATCGTATCAATAAAGTCTTTAGCTAGCTGACTATAGATTGCGGGAAACTTTAATTGGCTGAGTTCACTCATGTATCACAATTTTTTATTATTTCCCGCAGAATAAGAGCTTTTAGGCTGTTTATCAATATTATCTTAAATAATATTTAGGCGATGCCTAGACGGTCCATCGCTTTTACGACCAAACCCGATTCATCAATATCATTCGGATGAAAGCTGGGTTTGAAATACGACATCAGTGATTGACGTAGGCTCGGGTGTTTACGTAGCATATTATTTTGGCTTGCCTTCAATAATCTTTTTGCTTCACGTTTGCTGTAACCATCTTGTCTTAGAAAGTCTTTCACAAAATACGTAGAGGTCACATGTATAAATAACAGCGCATTCAAATACCCAAAGACTCGCATTGGATAGCTGCCACCCGAAGCCTTATATACATCGAAGGCGATGGCTTTATGCTCGATTTCTTCAATTGCGTGCCATTGGATCAAATCACGCATGGCTGGGTGAGAGTTCTCAACGCCTTCATCGTCTAATGCTGTCGCACCCAGAACCGCTGTTAGATGCTCAGCTCCCGCAGTAATCGATAGACTCAGTGAGTGAGGTAAGATATCGCGCATTTTGATGATGAACTTATTCATCTTTTCTAATTTAGGACGGAATTCATAATCATTTTTCTCTAATACATCAAAGAACTTCTCGTGCTCTATAGCATGCTGAGTCTCTTGCCCAAAAAAACCGCGGGCTTGCTGCTTAAGGTTTTCGTCTTCGATCTTATTTAAACCATTACGCACAGCGCGCATAAAGAAACGCTCACCTTCAGGAAAAAGTAAATTTAGACCATCAAAGAAATGACTCTCAGCTAGGCTGCCATTCATGTAGTCTTTTGGTACATCACTGAAATCAAAGCCCATCTTGCGCACAGGGATCGTTGAGTCACCACTGATCTTGCTTTCAAGTACTTTCGTTTCTAATACTTTGCTCGCTTGTATTGTCTGAGTCATGCTTCTTTCTTCTTATGTGGTTTCAGCTTTTAATACAGACTAGCGGAAGCTCTCTTTCCCAGGGTGACAAGATATATGCATATTGTGCCACCTTTTATAATAAACCTTAAAATTCCTTTCAGTACCAAACTCATTGACCCTAGGTTTTGGCTTTGCCAATATAAGCCCACTTTAAAGAACCAGAGCTCATTTTATGTTTAAGCTGATCTACAAACTGCTGATCGCCCTACCCTTATTATTACTAGGGGTATCTGCTTGGGGCCATGGCATGTCGGAAGAAGATAAGCTCAGCATCCTTAACGCTGGGCCTTTGGAATACATAGACCTTGGCGCTGTGCATATGGTGACGGGCTACGATCACCTGCTGTTTATCTTTGGTGTGATCTTTTTCTTAAGTCGCTTTGTCGATATTTTAAAGTTCATAACTGCTTTTACTATTGGCCATTCCATTACCTTGCTGTTTGCGACGCTGTGGGGGATTCAGGCGAATGTGTATTTGATTGATGCAGTGATTGCACTCACTGTTTGTTATAAAGCCTTTGATAATCTAGGCGGATTTAAGAAACATCTGGATATTCAGCCACCGAATCTCATGTGGATGGTCTTTATCTTTGGTCTGATTCATGGTTTTGGCTTGTCTACCCGCTTGCAAGAGTTACCGATGGGAGACGATCTTGTTATGAAGATTTTATCCTTTAACCTTGGGGTAGAACTCGGGCAGGTTATTGCCTTAACAATTATGCTGATTTTACTCGCAGGTTGGCGTAAAACAGAGTCGTTCGCCAAGTTCTCTAAAGTGGCTAACTGGGTATTGATGGCTTTAGGTATTCTGTTATTTTTAATGCAGATGCACGGTTATCAACATTTTAAATACGCCGATGAATTTCCTCTTAATAAAGACGATCATAGCCATGTTCATGATGATATGCGTAAGGCCGAATCAGGCTTGTCTGGCTATAAAAAACAAATCAACTTCTCTCAGGAATAATTACAATGAAATTTCTACTCTCTTTAAAATCAATAGCTGCATTAATCATTAGCACTGTCTTATTTTCAGCAACAGCTTTCGGCCACGGCAGCCATAGTCACGGTCCTATTTCAGCAGAAAAGGCTCAAGTAGTAGCGACTAAGGTTGCTAATCAATTTACCCAAAATGATGCGGGATTAGGGTTTGGCAAGTTACCGTTAAACTGGCTAGATTTGCCTGCAGAACAATCTTCAATGCACAAAGAAGGTAAAGGCTATTACATCGTTAAATTAGATAATAGCGATGAGAATAAAAGCCTTTATGTTTTGATGTCTGATAGTGGTGAAGTTTATGATGCCAATTTCATAGGTGAATTTAAAGACTTAAAATAATCAGTATGTATTTTTGCAAAGCCTCATTACACATGATGTATAATGAGGCTTTGCTATTTTCCGCTAGATTCTAGTTCAACTCTATAACACCTGGATACTCTGTATCCGGTGAAAGATCTCCAGTTAGGGCTGCATAACTCGCAGCACCACCTGCAACGGGCACAGTAAATAAATGATGACTAATGACACCCGCCGTATCCACTTTTAGCACACCGGCTAAATCGTTATTACTGTCTTCTGTTAAAAAGCCTTCTACCGAAATGCTTGCGCCTGCAAAATCACCACTAAAGTCCACCAGCGTTGCGATGGTAGAATTCGTAGGATTAAACGTCATAAGCTTACCATTCGTTGTGCCGTACACCATTAGGTTGGTACTGGATTTTAACAACTTGCTTGATGGTATATCGGTTAACCCTGTGGCGGCATCACTTTTCACGGGTGTACTGCAATCGTTGGTTATTTTTTGAATAGTACCTTGGTTAGCTACAGTGCTATTTATCGTTGGTAAATACCAGCTATCGTCGCCACTGTTATAAGTTAGCCCTCTGACCGGGCCTCTTGGTCCAGCGGCATCAAACGATGCGGTATTATTTCGAGCCTGAGTAGTTTTGTTGTAGCAATGGATATTGTTGCTAGATACAAAGAATATTCCATCACCAGAAATATCTAAAACGTACTCAGAATAAATGGCTTCCACCGAATCAAATTGGCCTAAGGTTGTGGTGGTTAGGGTTTGAGGATCAATGGAATACAGAGTTTGAGTATGGCCAGTCGAAAAACCAACCACCGAAGTGCCAAGCCCATAAAGTAACCCATCATCTGCTGCTTGATGTTTGATGGCAGGGGTCATCCTACCCAAACTTGCGCCAAAGGTCATAGTGCCTGAGCTGGGGGAATATTGGTAAATACCAGAGGATAGCTTGCCTGCTTTAGTAAGTTTTAATGCACCATAAATATTTCCATCACTATGATGTAATGCTTTACCGTATGAATAGCCACCATTTTCAAAACCCATTGTTGTCGTGGTAACAGAACCATCTAGACGATCATATTTTACGATAGCGCCTTCTCTTAAGGCGCCGCCGTCTAAGCTGAATGTGGCAATAAAGCGATCATTGGTGGCATCTAAAGGATTATTACTAATACCGGGCTCACCTAAAAAATAGTAACCTCGGCTATCATTGCCTGAGAATAAAAGTCGATCCGCAAAATTGGCTTTTTCAACCGAACGGATTTGCGAAGGAGAAGCATTAAAAGAAGGGGTTATCCCTGAAGCTCTTGCGTCAGCATAAAAAGAAGTTAAGCCCTCCTCATTGTTAATATAAAGATTGGCGACGCTATCTGATGTACTGAAGCCTACGGCTTTTCGACTGCCCCAGTTGGTAAATTGGCGCACAATAGAAGGTTTATTGCTGCTAGCTTGCATGATTGCAGACGCACTTCCACCTCGACCAGAGTTTATGCAAACGGCATATAAATTACTGCTGAAATTTCCACCCCATGGTTTTACCCCAAGAGAGTTTGAGCAATAAAAATTGATATCTCCCCCGGATCGGCTTGAAGGGCTGGGCGTTTCAACAGCCGTACCATCCGATGTTTGACGCGTTATAACAAGGCTTGCATCTACTTCACGAAAGATACTAGAGCCTGATATTGTAGAAATCCCTCTATAACTGAAAGCTTCCCAAGATTTAGTCCAATCAGCGTTATCTGTTGGTTGAATATAAAAAATATTATCTTTGTCTTGCTGGCTGCTCGCTCGCCCAATTTGCCCAGCGGCAAAGAGCACTTTATTAGTCTCGAAAAATATTCCTTTAGTGCTGATTTGCGGCATTAATACACGTGATTTAGAATTATCGTCAATCGACTTAGCACCACTGCCCAGTTCAAAAACAATATTGGCTTCGCCAAAAGCAGGACTGGATTCATCAATATTCACAATATAAACCATGCCTTTACCATCGATTCCGCCATAGAGAACACTGCCAAATAACCATTTATTATCATCGCTGAATGTCACGGGTAGGCGATAGCCATAAGCGTGATAGCCATTCACATAACCCCCAGCGAGATTGACAATCGTATCTATGGTATCCGTTTCTGGATCAAACGAGATCAATACACCGCCGTTATTCAACCCCGTATCATCTATTTGTCCGTAAAACTTTTTCGTTAGGCTGTTATAAACCAAACTTTGCCCAGCTTGCGACAATATCGGGGCAACACCCGTAAAACTGGAAAGCTCTGTTTGGTTGCTTAAAGCCAGTTCATCAATGGAATAGAATCCGCCCACCCCCTGCTGGCCACCCGTATCGGTAGAATAAAAATATTGATGGCCTGAAGGGACGGCGGTTGCTGCCACAACAGGTGGATTGTTAACAGTAATCGTCACGCTCACAGGATCAGAATTCGCAGTGCCATCGTTAACAATTAGTTGAATCACATAATCACCTGCCACATCCGGTGTGATAGAGGGCGCTTCTGTCGTTTCATCTGTTAAGGTGCTGGTTGCACCAGTTGGTTCAGCTAATACAGACCAAAGGTAAGTTAGAGTATCCCCATTGGCATCAAAAGAAGCGGTGCCACTTAGCAATACTTGAGTATTAACAGTAACTGTTGCCGACCCATTAGCATTGGCTATGGGCTTGGTATTTGTAACGGCTGGTTGACTGGCAGTATTGGCATGTATGTGCAGAATACTGGGCACACTATTGCTATCGCCATCGTCGGCAATTAATTGCAGCAAATAATCACCGACCACATCCGGTGTAAAAGTTGGGTGCAGGTCTGTTACGTCACTGAGTGCAGCTGTGCTACCTGTGGGGGCTGAAATAATGCTCCATTGATAATGTAAGGCATCGCCATCGGCATCAATTGACGCGGCGGCATCAAGGGTAATTAATGTGCTCACGACTTGGGTGATGCCATGGCCAGCAAAGGCAACAGGTGCAATATTGCGATCGGTTATTTTAACCGTGGCGGTTTGGCTATCCGAATTACCATCGTTCACAACCAGGCTGATGTCATATTCACCCGGTATATCAATCAGTAGACTCGGATAAGGTGTTGATGCATCAATCAAAGCTGCTGTACTGCCTGAAGGCTTGCTCGTTAATATCCAGGCGAAAGTAAGTGTATCGCCATTCATGTCATGGGATCGACTGCCGTCTAGATAGACACGTTCATTCCTATGGGCGCTTTGGTTTGCACCCGCATCTGCCACAGGGCTTAGATTTTGGTTGCTATAAGTGACCGTCACCGGCTCACTGCTTAGCTGGCCGTTGTTGACGACTAATTGAAAAATATAGTTTCCATCAACATCCAATGTGGCGCTCGCAAAAGGCGAGCTTGCATTCGATAAGCTGGCTTGGCTTGAGCTGGGTTTGCTTTGTATAGACCACAGATAGCTGAGGCTGCCTTTTGCCGGATCATAAGAACGGCTACCATTCAGAAGTACCGTACCATTCACAGTAAAACTTTGATTGATCCCACCATAGGCAATTGGTTGAATAGCGGGAACAACTGGAAGGGCGTTAGCGGTAATGGTGACACTAAAAGGATCAGAGTTCACAGTGCCGTCATTCACGATCAATTGGATTATATAATCACCCGCCACATCAGGTGCTATAGAAGGTGTAACGGTTGTTTCGTTAAAGAGTAGGCTGCTGGCCCCTGATGGCGACGCTAATATAGACCAAAGATACGTCAGCGTATCGCCATTGGCATCAAAAGAAATACCCGCATTTAATAACACCGTTGTATTGATAACAATAATTCCCGATCCACTGGCTCTTGCCACGGGTTTTGTATTGGTAATAACTGGCTGAGCAACTTCAGAGGCATGTATATGCAGTACGCTCGGGAGACTCAAACTATCACCATCACCAGCAATCAATTGCAGTAAATAGTCCCCTGCTACGTCAGGGGTGAAAGTAGGGTTTAGAGCTCTTAAATCACTTAACACAACAGTACTGGCTGGAGGTGCAGATACAATACTCCATTGATAACTAAGCGCATCTCCATCAGCATCAAACGAAGTAGCACTATCTAGAGTTACTATTGAATTAATATCTTGAGTGATGCCTTGACCCGCAAATACAACAGGCGGAATATTTCGGTCGGTTATTTTAACAGTGACCATTTTACTATCACTATTACCGTCGTTAACGATAAGACTAATTTTATACTCACCCGATATATCAACTAAAATACTTGGATAAGGCGTTGAGGCATCAACCAAGACGGCAGCACTGCCTGCTGGCTGAGAGCTCAATTGCCAAGTAAAGGTAAGTGAATCGCCATCCATATCATGAGATCGACTGCCGTCTAAATACACAGTCTCATTTTTTCGTGCGCTTTGATTGGCCCCCGCATCTGCGACGGGTGATAAGTTCTGATTACTATAAGTGACCGTAGTGGGGTCACTATCTGCTTGACCGTTATTTACGATCAGTTGAAATATATAGTCGCCATCAATATCTAAATTAGCACTGGCAAAAGGCGTGCTTGCATTAGTTAGACTTGCTTGGCTTGAGCTGGGTTTACTTTTGATAGACCATTGATAACTAAGGCTTCCTTGGGCAGAATCATAAGAACCACTGCCATCAAGCTGCACTGCAGTATTCAATGTAAAACGTTGATTAATACCACCGTTAGCTACGGGCTTTATTACCTTTATACTAGCCTCTCCGTCACTCGTTTTAGCATTATCTAAACAACCGCTTAACAGTAAAAATAGAGTGATGCTTATTAATCGCAGAAACATATTTGCCCCAATTTTATTCTTTCGAGTATATCGAAGTTAAGTCGCTCCATTGTCCTTTTACAAGCAATCATAAAAAGATTGCCTATACTTTGATATGAACTGAATTTTCACGATAAAAGGCAATTACATGAATCGTATTTCCATCTTCATAAGTTTATTGGTGTGTATGAATGTGAATGCCTATGAAGAAGTGACAACGCCTGAAAGTAAGTGGATGTTCTCTATTGGTGGACAGCAAAACTGGCTAATAGACGATGGTTATTATGAATTTTCAGACGCCAAAAGCAGTCATGCAGAGAGTCATAAAATGGGCTTGGAAGGTGGGGCTATATACAATGCGTCAGATTTTTCTAGGCGCTTATTACTTTCATTTGAATACAGTCAATATGGTAATTTTGCTGCCAACTCTCGAATATGCACAAATGAGTACAGTTGCGTTAAGCGTACTGAAATTCAACAGTCTTGGCTTATGAGTAACGCATACTATTTAGTAGATAAGAATAACGGCATTAGCTTTTACGCTTTTGCCGGAGCCGCTTATGTATTAGCAAAGGGGAAAGTATTGAATGAAAGCTGGAATAGTAATGCGCTTGGCTTTCAAGGTGGCTTTAAAATATTGATCGATGAACCTTCTTTGTTCACCCCCTATTTTGGCTTTCGATTATCTCAGTTCGACCTTGAATCAGATTCCGATTCAGCGTCTGTTTATAATGCTTCTATTATCTTAGGTACACAGTTTTAGTCCAAACCGCATGGCCTTACTCTAGATCATGAAGTTATCGACAATTGGTCTATAGTTTAAATATCAACACATTAGAGAGCTAACCATGTTTCTTACCCGCTTAGTTTACGCAAGCACCATTAGCGAAAATTTCAGCAGTTCTGATATCGAAGAGATTCTTCAATCTGCCAGAAAACACAACAAAATCAATAATGTAACAGGCATGCTGTGCTTTAACCGTAAGTTTTTCCTCCAGTGTCTGGAAGGCTCCAGAACAAAAGTCAACGAGGCGTATCATAAAATCTTGAACGACAATCGACATTCGAAAATCGTTCTTCTAGATTATAAAGAAATTGACATGCGTGAGTTCAGTAATTGGTCAATGGGCTTCATGCCAGAGTCAAGCTTAACAGCCCCGATAAACCTAAAATACTCAGGTAAAGGGGAGTTCTTGCCTTATGAAATGTCCGGTGAAAGCGCCCATCAAATGATGTTAGAACTTAGAGAGTTAACAGATCCAGTAAGCTAGCCATTTGCTAGTTAACCTCTCTTAGTAGTTCACGAGCTATAATCACTCGCTGAATTTCACTAGTACCTTCATAAATAGAAGTAATACGAACATCACGACTATAACGCTCTAATGGATATTCTTTGATGTAGCCACTGCCACCCATTAATTGTAAGGCGGTATAGCAAGCTTGATTGGCTTTCTCGCTAGCAAAGAGCTTAGCCATGGAAGCTTGCTTCGAGAATGGCTGGCCTTTTTCTTTTGTATCCGCAGCGTTCATTAATAATAAACGCGACGCTTCTAAGTCGGTATAAGCGTCTGCCATCATCCATTGTAACCCTTGAAAATTAGCAATAGGCTGACCAAACTGCTCACGCTCTGTGATGTAGTTTCGCGCATAGTCCATTGCGGCAAGGCCTATTCCTAGTGCCATTGAGCCAACCCCAATGCGGCCACCAGCCAATTCGCTCACAGCCACTTTAAAGCCTTGATTGAGTTCGCCCATTAAAGCGTCTTTTGGAATACGGCAGTTGTCAAAAACGACTTCGTTGGTCGAAGACGCGTGCTGCCCCATTTTTTCTTCGGCTTTTGATACCGACAGGCCAAGGGCATCTTTTTCAACCAAGAAACATGAGATGCCTTTGCCACGCGCTTGGGTTTTATCAGTCACTGCCCAAACAATAAAAATACCCGCATATTCAGCACTGGTTATAAATTGCTTATTGCCATTCAATATCCATTCATCACCGTCTAATACGGCGGTGGTTTTCATATTCGAGGGATCAGAACCGGCGGTGGTTTCGGTTAAGCAAAAAGCTCCAGCAGGATATTCGCCGCTGCAGAGTTTAGGTAAGTACTTTTCTTTTTGCGTACCAGACGCTACTACCTGAATGACTTCCGCGACCATGTTATTGACCGACATAGTCACTGCTGTCGAAGCACACGCTTTGGCAATTTCGGTAATGGCTAAACTGAAGGCAATCGTTCCTGCTTCACTACCGCCATATTCAGCGTCGATGTTGAGGCTCATAAAACCCAGTTCAGCGAGTTTTTTTAAGTTGGCTAAAAAGATTTTACGCCCGCCCTCAGTCATGAGTTTATCTGCTACTGGCTCTAATTCTGTTGCTGCAAACTTCTTCGCCAAATCTTGAATCATCGACTGGTTTTCATTTAATGCCATATCCATAATTTAATTCCTTATTCTAATTATTTTTATTCTTTAATTATATTTTTAATCTTAGATGAATCGCTACTGATCTAGCCATGCCCTTCATCGCGATAGTGTTTTGGTGTTTGCCCCGTCCACTGTTTGAAAGCGCGAGTAAAACCAGCAGGTTCGTTAAAGCCGACTTCACGGGCGACTTGATTGATCGCAAGGTCTTTATTATTTAATAGCTTGATTGCGTGATTTTTTCTTAGCGTATCTTTTATCGCTTGGTAGCTGCTATTTTCTTCTTTAAGTCGTCGGCGAAGATTACGTGAACTCATATTAAAATAACTCGCGACTTGTTCTATTAATGGCATCGACTCAATAGAACTTTCCCCAATATAGTTCATCACTTGTGTCGTGAAGGTACTGTGAAACATAGGCTTGCTGAGCAAGTCTGCGGGGGAATTCTTAAGAAATTCTTTTAGCTCGCGTTCTTTTTGTTTTATCGGTAACGAGAGCGCACTGCGTTCAAAGACAATGCTATTTTCACCTTGATTAAAACGGCAATGGCAGGGTAATAATAAACTGTATTCTTTTACATGCCCTGGAGATGGGTATTTAAAATTAGCGTATTTAAGCGGTACTTTTTGCCCCACCAGCCAGATAGAAAAACGATGCCAGATTAATAAAAAAAATTCAGTCAAAAAATGGTCTTGGTCTAGCGACTCATCTTTAACCGAAAACGTCATAATCGCTTCTTCTTCATTTTCTGAAAAAGTGAGTTCAATATCGTTGCGCACTGTTTGATAAAAATACGCCCCTTGGATTAATGCTTCGCGCAGGGTTTGGCATTGAATCGCTTGCCTTGCCATAATCGCGAATACCCCTTGCTTGCAACGCTGCTCGGTGAAGCCCATGAACTCGTCATCCATCACCTGCCATACCGAACGAATAAGCTGGGTCGCTTTTTCCGGTGGCAAGCGCTCACGACTCACTTCGGGTAAACCCGCTGCTTGTAATAAAGCCGTTGTATCGTGATTCAACCGTTTTGCCCCGCGAATAATCACAGCGAGGTAATAAGGTGAAATGGTGAGGGTCTTGTTATTCAGAGCGAATATGTCCGTTTAAGTTATTTATTGTCACTCATATTAGGTGATTCAGTTTGTATTTCATACCCAATGTCCGTTTTTGGTAATAAGTTAGCCCTTTATGACATTGCTTGCCCCTTCAACTTTCGCCACTATCTAGGGTAGAAAATTGATACCAGTAACTATCTGCCTAAGTTAGGCACTCAAAAAATAAGAAGGTTGTTCAAATGGATATTAAAGGTGTACCAGCGATTGTAACGGGCGGCGCTTCAGGTTTAGGCGAAGCGACTGCACGATTCCTAGCAAGCCAAGGCGCTAAAGTTGCTTTGTTTGATGTGCAGATGGATAAAGCCGAAGCCGTTGCTAAAGAGATTGGTGGTATCGCTATTTATTGTGACGTGACAAGCGCCGAGAGTGCTGCAGAAGCGATGTTGACCGCGAAGGAAGCTCATGGCGCGTGTGGTATCGCAGTGAACTGTGCGGGCATTGGTAACCCGGGTCGTATCATTGGTCGTGAAGGCCCAATGACTTTGGATTTTTTCAGTAAAGTTATCCAAGTAAACTTGATTGGTTCTTTCAACATCTTGCGCTTGGCCGCTGACCAGATGAAAGATCGTGAAGCCAATGCCGATGGTGAACGTGGTGTGATTATTTCTACCGCTTCGGTTGCTGCCTATGAAGGTCAGATTGGCCAAGCCGCTTACTCAGCATCGAAAGGCGGCATTGTTGCAATGACCTTACCCGCGGCCCGTGAGTTGGCTAAATTTGGTGTGCGCGTTTTAGCCATTGCACCAGGTTTGTTTATGACCCCTATGATGGAGTCTTTCTCGCAAGAAATTCAAGACAGCTTAGCGTCTACTTTGCCTTTCCCTTCTCGCTTAGGTAAGCCTGCTGAATTTGGCCGCTTGGTAAGAGACATTGTTGAAAATCCAATTCTTAATGGCGAAGTTATTCGAATCGACTCCGCATTACGCATGGCGCCTAAGTAATAGCCCGAAATAGATAGAAGGAAATACCCATGACAACTGAAGCTTATATTTTCGATGCTATTCGCACGCCTCGCGGACGTGGCAAAGCCAGTGGCGCATTGCACGAAGTAAAACCGATTACTTTGCTTAGCGACTTATTAGTGACTCTTCAAGAGCGTAATCAATTTGATACTGCTGCGGTCGATGACATTGTCATGGGTTGCGTAACCGCCGTCGGTGATCAAGGCGCTGTAATTGCAAAAACTGCAGCATTGACGGCGGGTTGGGATAATGACGTCGCTGGCGTCGTTTTAAATCGCTTTTGTGCATCGGGTTTAGAAGCTGTAAATACCGCCGCGATGAAAGTACGTTCTGGTTGGGAACACTTAGTGGTTGCCGGTGGTGTTGAATCAATGTCACGCGTGCCTATGGGCAGTGATGGAGGTGCTTGGGCGATGGATCCTGAAACCAACATCGGTACCGGATTTATGCCACAGGGTATTGGCGCCGATTTAATAGCGACGCTGGGCGGTTATTCTCGTGAAGATGTCGATGCGTTTGCCATGCGTTCACATCAAAAAGCCGCTGCGGCTTGGGAAAAGAACGCCTTTAGTAAATCGATTATTCCAGTGACAGATCGTAATGGTTTAACACTATTAGATCATGATGAATTAATTCGCCCTGACAGCACCGTTGAAACTTTGGGTAAATTGAAAGCATCTTTCCAGATGATGGGCGACATGGGTTTTGATGGCGTTGCCAAAGAAGCTTATCCACAAGTTGAGTCGATCAATCACATTCATAGCCCAGGTAATTCTTCTGGCATTGTTGATGGCGCAGCCGCTGTTTTGATTGGCAGTGCAGAAGCTGGTAAGCAATTTAATATGACACCGCGCGCACGTATTGTAGCGACGGCAGTTGTCGGCTCTGAACCGACCATCATGTTAACGGGCCCTGGCCCAGCGGCACGCAAAGTATTAAAAGTTGCGGGCATGGATGTTTCTGAGATTGATTTATTTGAAGTGAATGAAGCGTTTGCTTCTGTTGTTATGCGCTTTATTGATGAAATGGAAATCAGTGAAGACATTGTTAACGTTAATGGCGGCTCGATTGCTATGGGACATCCTTTAGGTGCGACGGGCGCGATGATTTTAGGCACCTTGCTAGATGAATTAGAAGCACGAGATTTAAAGACTGGCCTAGTGACGCTATGCGTTGGCGGCGGTATGGGCATCGCAACGATTATTGAGAGGGTGTAAAAATGAGTTCTGTAATTTATGAAAAAGATCAGCACAACATTGTTCACCTGATTCTTGATAAGCCCAATGCTGGTGCCAACTTGATGGATAATGAATTTACCGATTCATTATCTGCAGCCGTAGAACAACTTCGCCAAGACGATTATACAGGGGTTATTTTCCGCTCGGCTAAATCGACGTTTTTTGCCGGCGGTAATCTTGATGATTTGTTTACTACACAAAAAGAAAACGCTGCCCAGTTATACGATATGGTTAATCGTTTAAAACTCGCTATGCGTGAAATCGAAACTCAAGGCAAGCCTGTAGTTGCCTGTATTAATGGTGCGGCTTTAGGCGGTGGTTGGGAACTTGCGTTATCGGCTCATTATCGCATTGCTTTAAACAAGGGTGTCATCTTGGGCTTACCAGAAGTCACTCTAGGTTTATTGCCCGGTGGTGGCGGTGTTATTCGCATGACCCGCTTATTGGGTGTGCAAGCCGCGATGCCTTTCCTATTGGAAGGTAAGCAATTCAAACCGGAAAAAGGTTTAGAGCTTGGCTTAATTAACGAGGTTGTTGATTCACCGGAAGCCATGCTTGAATCAGCGATTAACTGGATTAAAGAAAACCCTACTGCAACTCAACCTTATGATGTAAAAGGCAGCAAGGTTCCGGGTGGCAAACCTAAGCACCCTGGGTTAGCCAAGATGCTACCGATTGCTCCTGCTATGATTCGTGCGAAAACGAAAGGTACTCTACCTGCGCCAGAATCAATTCTTGCCGTTATGGTTGAAGGCCTAGAAGTTGATATTGATACGGCGATGCGTATTGAGTCGCGTTATTTCGTAGAGCTGGTATGCAGCCAAGTCGCTAAGAATATGATTGGTACCTTCTGGTATCAAATGAACGAGATTAAAACCGGTGCTGCTCGTCCAAAAAGCATTGAGCGTAAGAAGGTCAAAAAGCTCGGTGTCTTAGGCGCAGGAATGATGGGGGCAGGTATTGCGTATTCTTCTGCAATGAAAGGCATTGAAGTCGTTTTAAAAGATGTCAGCTTTGAAAGTGCAGAAAAAGGTAAAGCTTATTCACAAAATATTGTGGATAAAAAGGTTCAGAAAAAACATTTGAGTCAAGAAAAGGCAGATGTTTTATTAAATGCGATTTTGCCAACGGATAATGCTCAGCAACTAGCAGGTTGTGATTTAGTGATTGAAGCGGTTTTTGAAAACCGTGAATTAAAAGCATCTGTTACTCAAGAAGCTGAAGCACAGCTTTCGACTCAAGCAGTATTTGCATCAAATACTTCTACCCTACCGATTACCGGCTTGGCGCAAGCGTCGAATCGACCTGAAAATTATATTGGACTGCACTTTTTCTCTCCTGTTGATAAGATGCCATTGGTTGAAATCATCTGTGGTGAGAAAACGTCTGATGAAACCTTAGCCCTAGCGTATGACTACGTTCAGCAGATTGGTAAAACACCGATTGTAGTAAACGACAGCCGTGGCTTTTATACCTCTAGGGTATTTGGTACTTTCGCTAACGAAGGTATTGCAATGTTAGGTGAAGGTATTCCTGCTGCTGCAATTGAGAACGCGGCTTTCTTAGCAGGTTTCCCTGTAGGGCCATTGGCGGTTACCGATGAGGTTAGCTTAACGCTGGTCGAAAAAATTCGTAAGCAAACCATGTTGGATTTAGAAGCAGAGGGTAAAGAATATACACATCACCCTGCTGAGAAAACCGTTGATAAGATGGTTGCCTTAGAACGTTCTGGCAAGCTTGCTGGCGCTGGTTTTTACGACTACCCGACAGGAGCAAAGAAACATTTATGGTCAGGCCTAAAAGAAACTTTTGAAGATGCTAATAAAGCTATCGATCTACAAGAGATTAAAGATCGCTTACTCTACATTCAAGCAATAGAAACCGTACGCTGTTTAGAAGAAAACGTATTAACCAGTGTTCGCGATGCAAACATCGGTTCCATTATGGGTATTGGTTATCCTGTTTGGACTGGCGGTATTTTGCAGTTTATTAACCAAACAGGGTTAGATGCTTTTATTAAGCGAGCTGAACATTTACATGCCAATTGTGGTCAGCGCTTTGAAGTGCCTACTTTGTTAAAGCAAATGGCCAAAGATAAACTGACTTTTAAAGATCAATAAAATTTAAAAATATTATTTAAAAATAAGAATAGGAAATTTAACAATGATTAAACGTACAGCATTTGAATCTGAACATGAGATGTTTCGTGATAGCTTCCGCAAGTTTTTACTAGAAGAAGCAGTTCCTTATCACGAGCAGTGGGAAAAAGACGGCCAAGTTAGCCGTGATTTTTGGCGTAAGGCAGGAGCAATGGGTTATTTAAGCCCAACCGTTCCAGAAGCTTATGGTGGTGTAGAAGTCGACTTCCGTTATAACGCTGTCGTTGCAGAAGAAGTAGCGAACTTTGGTTTAACGGGCATCGGTTTTGGTTTGCACTCGGACATCGCCGTGCCTTATATCATGGCCTATGGCAGCGAAGAGCAAAAACAGAAATATCTACCTGGCTGTGTTAATGGTGACATTGTCACTGCGATTGCCATGACTGAACCGGGTACCGGCTCCGATTTGCAAGGTGTTAAAACCAACGCCGTATTAAGTGACGATGGTGAGCACTATATTCTTAATGGCTCAAAAACCTTTATCACTAATGGCCAGCTTGCTGATCTTGTTATTGTTGTCGCTAAAACGGATCCGAGTGCAGGTTCAAAAGGAACTAGTTTGTTCTTAGTTGAAGCCGGCACAGAAGGTTTTGTGAAAGGTCAAAACTTGCATAAAATTGGTATGAAAGCTCAAGATACGTCTGAACTATTCTTTCAAGATGTGAAAGTACCTAAAGAAAATCTTTTAGGTGAAAAAGGCATGGGCTTTATCTACCTCATGCAAGAACTGCCACAAGAACGTTTATCTGTTTCCCTATCAGCTGTCGCTTGTGCCGAGTCTATTTTAGAGCAGACTGTTACTTATGTGAAAGATCGTAAAGCCTTTGGCACCTCAATAGCCTCGTTCCAAAATACGCAGTTTAAGCTAGCTGAAATGTCTTCTACAGTGACCATGGCCCGAGTATTTATTGACAAGTGTTTAGAGCTGCACTTAGAGAAGGAACTAGATCCTATTACTGCGGCAAAGCTAAAGCTACTGACAACTGATATTCAGTGTGATGTTGTCGATGAGTGCTTACAGCTGCATGGTGGTTACGGTTACATGTGGGAATACCCTGTAGCTCGTGCCTATGCTGATGCTCGTGTGCAGAAGATTTATGCCGGTACCAACGAAATCATGAAATTGATTATTGGTCGCGACATCATTAAGTAAACGCTTTATGTTTTTAATCGATTCATGAATGGGTATTTATTCCACAAAACGGCGTAAATACATCCTTGTAGCCTTAGGTTCGGCATCCATGCCTCGCATATTTGCTCCACAATTACCCAGTAATGGATCTTCATCTATCTTAGATAGGAAGATCCATAGGCTGCAAAATTTCAATAAATTTTTCAGGATTGTTTGATTATGTCTTTGCCTTTAGCGGGTTTAAAAGTTCTCGATTTTACTACTTTATTACCTGGACCGTATGCAACTCAACTGCTGGCCGATATGGGAGCCGAGGTTCTAAGAATTGAATCCCCTACTCGTCCTGATTTGGTTAAATTGATGCCTCCTTTTGTTGGCGGTGATAAAAATGGAAAAGGCAAAGTCTCTGCAGCACACGCTACTTTGAATCGAAATAAGCAAAGTATGGCCATCGATTTAAAACATGCTGATGCAAAAGAGATCATTCATAAGTTACTTCCTGAATACGATATTGTGATTGAACAATTCAGACCCGGAGTTATGAAACGCTTGGGATTAGATTTCTCTTCTCTGCAAAAAATTCAATCAAAACTAATTTATTGCTCGATTACCGGCTATGGCCAAACGGGCCCGCTGAAAGATCGTGCAGGCCATGATATTAATTACTTGGCACTATCTGGTCTTGCTAGTTTTTCTGGCCGTGATAAATCTGGCCCTGTGCTATCAGGTACTCAAATCGCAGATATCGCTGGTGGATCTCATCATGCGGCGATGGCGATTATGGCCGCCGTGATTCAACGCTCTGCTACAGGTGAAGGGCAATACCTTGATATCAGTATGAGCGATGCCGCAATGGCGTTGACGACGATGTTTGGCTCTAATGCTTTAACCAGTGGCGAAGACCCTGATTATGGCCATGAAATGCTTAATGGTGGATTGTTTTACGATTACTATCAAACATCAGACAATCGTCACATTTCTATTGGTAGCCTAGAACCTAATTTTGCAGTCGCACTGCTAACGCTACTGGAATTAGAAGAATGGATAAATAAACTCGCTGACCAAAGTCATGGTATTCAACAACAATTAAAAGCTGCAATTAGTGAAAAGGTTAAAGCCCATTCGCTGGAACATTGGCAGGCTGCGTTTGCTGAAGTTGATGCATGTGTCGAGCCCGTATTAACCATGAACGAGGCATTTAAACATCCCCACTTTGTTGCCCGCGGTATGGTTACAGAGGCTTCAGACGAACAGGGTAATCCAATAAAACAAATCAATTCTGCTTTACCTTTTAAAAGACAAAAGTCCCATGCAGCCGGAAAAAAACTGGGGGCTGATACTCAGCCTATACTGAAAACAATTGGATATACCGATGAGCAGATTGTCGAACTAAAAGAAAAACAGTGCATATAATACGCTGGAACCATTAATCCTATCGACAGCAACATAATTGACTTACCATAATGAATATTGAAAGCTGACTATACGGCTTACTAACATCACTATATATTATCTATTTCTCCGATCAGATAATGGCCATTAGAATTGAAATGAAGCATTCAATTAAGATCCTAAATTTTTTATTTCTGTTCACCGCAGGGGCTTTATGCCAAGCGGCTTCCGGCAATGACTCTATTATTTTAGCTGTTGAAAATAGCTGGCCTCCTTATGCTGATGCGAATGGTAGTGGTATATCTACAGAGATTCTTAAATTAGCCTTAGAGGCTGTTGATATAAAGCTTATTTTTAAAGTTTACCCTTATGCAAGAGTACTAAATGAAGTTATGAAAGGGACCTTGGTAGGTGGCTATAATGTAACGCGCCAAGCCTCTACTGAACAACAGTTTCTATTTGGTAAGCAGCCTTTGTTAACAGCATCCGCGTCGTTCTACTTTTCTTCAGATAATTCTTTAGCTAAAGGATACAAAAGTATTGCTGACATTCCTGACGGAACGACCATTGGTCTCATTATTGACTATGAGTACGGTGATGAGTTTGAAAAGCATAAGCACCGCTTTAAACAAGTAAGAGTTCCTCAGCAGCGGCAAATTGTTAGTATGCTGAGGGCAGGTAGATTAAACACCGCCATCCTATTTGATGCTGTTGCAACCCATACCCTTACAACAATGCAATTAGAGCAAACCAGCTTGCTAAAAGGTCCAATCAACCATACCAGTGATATTTATGTCGCATTCTCACGTGCACATAATTTGGCTGAGTTCTATGCCAACAAACTTGACCTAGGTCTTCAAAAGATAAAAAATAATGGGGAATATCAGAAATTATTACAAAAATAAGAAAATCTAGCTCCAGTAAGAAAGCAGAAATCTAAGTCCACTTCTATACTCAACACATATCATTATGCAGTTGAGAGACCCGCTATGAAATTTGTTCACAAAATAATTATTGCCGCTAGTTTTATTCTAGTCCTTTCTCTAGGGCTGCTCTCTAGTTATCAGTACTATCAAGTAAAGACCGAAATCAATAATCAGGTTAATGCCAGTACCGAAGAGATTGTGACCTCTCTCAGTAATAACATAGAAGCTGTAATGAATACTAAAGCCGACCTTACAGCATATGCTGTTTCTCTTATTGGCGATAATCTAACGGATGAACACCTTGTTAAAATACTTAGTAAGCCAATCATAAAGAAGCACTTTTTATTAGCAGGGGTAGGCCTAGAGGATGGGCATTTTATAGGTAACGACCCTAACTGGCGCCCTTCAAACTATGACCCAAGAAAGCGTATGTGGTACCAAGAAGCTAAAAGACAGAACAACATTCTATTCACCCCACCTTACGCTGATGCTGCTTCTGGAGAGATAATGGTATCAGTTGCATCCCCACTAAATGTCAACGGCGAATTTAAAGGCGCTATATTTACAGATGTCAGCCTGAAAGGCTTAGCAGATATCAGTAATAGCGTTAACTTATTTGGGGCTGGCTATGCGTTTATTGTCAGTAAAGATGGCAATTTTATTGCTCATCCAGAAGTGAAATACAATGGCAAGCCGATTTCTGCAGTATTTAATAATGACGTATCACCAGAAAAGACAATGTCACAAACTGAGCTAAACAATAGTCAGCACCTAATGGTTTTCTCTCCTTTAGAAGAATTCGAATGGCACCTAGGAGTTGCCCTTGACGAAGATATAGTTTTCGCTCCTGTTAATAAATTACGCAGGGATGCCATTATGTACTCCCTACTTGCATTGATCATTGCTGTTTTTGGCTTAGGCGCAATTATTACTCGACTTATGCTTCCTCTAAAAAATCTAAATGATGCCATGCGTGATGTGGCCTGCGGAGAAGGTGATCTTACTCGTCGTTTAAATACAAATACCGACTCAGAGTTTGCTAGCCTTGCTAAAAACTTCAATAATTTTGCAGAAAAATTACAAACAATGATTACTGAAGTTAAAGTCATTGGTACAAGTATGATGCTCAGCACCGAACAAACAGCTCAAGGTGCCAGTATTGCTACGGGTGCAATGGAGCAACAAAACGACGAAGTAGAGCAACTTGCAACGGCGATGAATGAAATGGCGAGTACGGCATTAGAGGTAGCAAATAATGCACAAACTGCGGCCAGTGCGGTGCAGAAAGCAGACGATGCAGTGATTCAAGGAGTCGATGCGATTAATGAAACGACGCAAGTTATTTCTCAGCTGTCGGGGCAAATTGACGAAGCGGTAGTCGCAGTTCAAGAATTGGAAAGTGATACCGCCAGTATCGAGTCTATTCTTGGGGTAATTACGGGTATTGCAGAACAAACCAACCTGCTGGCGTTAAACGCCGCCATCGAAGCTGCAAGAGCGGGTGAGATGGGGCGAGGTTTTGCGGTGGTTGCTGATGAAGTTAGAAACTTAGCAGCACGAACTCAAGAATCGACTTCTGAAATCCGTGAGAAAATAGAAAAATTACAACATGGTGTGACAGCTGTTGTCACAGTTATGGATAACAGTAAACAAACTACAACAACGACTGTTGAAAAATCCCAGCAAGCTAATGCAACTAACGAACTAATTAGTGAGAGCATTCGTCAAATTACCGATATGAATTTACAAATTGCCAGTGCTGCCGAAGAGCAAAGCCAAGTTGCTGAAGAAATGAACCGTAATACCTCTAATATTCGTGACCTATCCCAACAAGTAATGGAAAATGCAAGTCAAACAAATAAGACAATGAAGCATCAAGTTAAACAAGTGGGTGATCAAAAAGATCTATTAGGACAATTTATTGTTTGAAGCAGATCATTTTTCTTATCATCGAAATAGGAATACCAGACCTGTTAGATAAGTTACCATGGGCATCTATATTGCTAAATATTGGTCACTAGGCTCATGGATTTTGGTATTGAATTATTGGGCCTTTTATTCTTGGTCGCCACTATAGCTGGATTTATTGATGCTATCGCTGGAGGCGGAGGGCTGCTCACAATACCCGCTCTCCTTTTTACGGGTATGTCTCCAGTACAAGCCATTGCGACCAATAAACTACAAGCCTGCTTTGGCAGCTTTACCGCTACGCGATATTTCATAAAACAACATTTAGTCTCTCCGGGAAAACAGTTATGGGGGATTTTAGCTGCATCAATCGGTGCTATTTTTGGTGCAATTGCCATTCAACAATTTGATTCTCAGTTTTTAATAACGATCTTACCCTTCGGCTTAATTTTAATTGCTGTGTATTTATTGCTCTCAAAAAATTTCGGTAAACCTACCGCTAAATCAAAATTAGATGAAAGAGAATTTAATGTTTCTTTCATTACTGGCATTGGATTTTATGATGGCTTCTTTGGCCCAGGGACAGGAACATTTTTCACACTCAGCTATTGCAAAATGCGAGCAATGAATTTGATTCGAGCCACGGCTCACGCCAAGCTAATGAACTTCACTACCAATATTATTTCACTGCTTATCTTCATAATATCTGATCAAATCATATGGCAAGTTGGCCTTGCTATGGCGGTAGGACAAATAATTGGTGCACGCATAGGTGCAGCAACAGCCATTAAACAAGGCACTGATTTCATTCGCTATATGACCGTTGCTGTATGTATTGCAATGAGTATTAGTTTATTACTGAAATAGCTTCCCTTAAAATAATAAATCTTCACAACATAGATAGATCAGCAAAAACCCAATACTCAGCTATTTTATGCTGGTGTATTTTTAACGTTGTGGAAAACTCTGCACTCATTTCACTGCCATCTAATCGTATATAATGAACCTGGCCATGACAGCCAATATAGTCGCCATCTTGCCATGTCATAGTAATGTCGTGTGTCATACTCTTGATGCTTTTAAAAAAATTGGCATTCGCTTCCAGTACTGCCGGTTTCTCCATAAGGCTTGGGTTATTGCCGATACGAAAAATAATACTATCGCTAATAACATCTTTTAAATACTCAACATTTTTTGTATCGACTGCTTGATATAAGTTTTTAATAAATACTTCGGAATTAAAGTGAGATGCAGATTTACCATGCTTTATTAAATCACCCGACTCTCCTCCATACTGATTTTTTAGTTCACCAGCCTCGCTCAGGTATTGCATAAATTCGAATTGAAAGCCGCTAGGGTCGATAAAATAAACAGTCTTTCGATAGGGGTGCTGGCGCCCTTCTATATCGATAGCATAGCCTTTGACGGTCAAACGCTTTTTTAAATCATCAACATCGTCAACCACAAACCCTAAGTGAGCTAATCCTGGGGTAATTCCCCTTAAGTCACGATTATCGCCTTCTGCGCCATCATTTAAGGTTAAGTAATAATCGTCATCGCCGATGTGTGCCCAGTTTCTTGCTTGTCCTGCCCACTGACTTTGTCCTTCACCTCTTACCTGCCATTGAGGGAAAGCGGTTAATAAGAAATCGATACTAGGCTGAATGTCTTTTACTACTAAATTTGCATGCTCTAAACGTTCCATATTATGCCTCGGTACTCAGGTTGTTTTAGGGATATGTTGGATAGAGCATCAAGATATCCTGTTTCCATTTAAGTGATAATACCAATGCTCATTGACTGTTAGTTGAGTTATTCTCAACCAATAGTCTGCTAATATGAGCACTAAGGTTAATCAGCGGAGCTATATTTAATGGATCATTTCAATGCCATCCCCTACTTCATTGCAGTGGTGGACTACAAGGGGTTTTCTGCAGCTGCTGAGGCTTTGGGAATCTCAAAGTCTGCTATTAGTAAGCGCATTACCCAACTTGAAGCGCATTTGGGTGTTCGACTTTTACATAGAACGACACGCAGAATTAGCTTAACCGAAGCGGGCAGTCGCTATTATGATTACGCTGCACAAGCTAATCTCGCGGCACAAAATGCAGAGGATGCAGTAAGCCAGTTACAAGGTGAGCCACAAGGCAATTTAAAGATTAACGCGCCTATGTCTTTTGGTTTGATACATATGGCAGGGCTGATTCCTGAGTTTCTCTTACGTTACCCTAAAATCTCAATCGACCTGGTGATGGACGATAAAGCTGTTGATTTGATTGAACACGGCTTTGATGTGGCGATTCGTAATGGTGAACTTGAAGATTCTAGCTTGATTGCTAGAAGGCTGGCGCCGATACACAGCATTGTCTGTGCATCACCTGCCTACATAGAACAATTCCCAGAACTTGCTGCTTCAGCACTGGCTAGTCCAGAATTGCTTAGTGCTCACAATTGCCTGCTGTATAGCTATTCAACGAATAAGGACCATTGGCAGTTCCATAAAGAGGGGCAAGAGATCAATGTTCGTGTAGAGGGGAATTACCGAGTTAATAATAGCGAAGCGCTCAAACAAGCGGTTGTTAAAGGCCTTGGCATTGGCCGCTTACCAAGCTTTGTTGCGGGAGAGGCTATTCGTGAAGGAACTTTAGTGAATCTGTTCCCTAGCTATCGCATGCCAGCGAAAAAAGTATTCGCAGTTTACCCTGAGCGGAATTATTTACCCGCCAAAGTACGTGCCTTCTTAGATTTTTCTATTGAGTATCTTGGCGAAGATTATCCTTATTGGGATGAGAGTTTATTTGAATAGTCATGGACTAAACAAAACCTCCCCTTTATTATTCCTCCTTTAATAACCTGTAATCGAGACATCAGTCACAATGAAAATAATAATAACCCTACTTAGTATCATGTTTTCTTTCTCAGTTCATGCCGATAAAATTTATCAAGAGAGTGCTGCTGAGGTCTGTCAAAACCTTAAACAAAAAAATTATAGTAAAAAGTGTCTGGCTCAAATTAAAACAAATAGCTATAACGAAGCAGCACTCAATTACTGTGCTAATCAAAGCAGTTGGAACAAAATAAAGATCTGCCTAGAAGTGATTAAAAATTCTCAGTACCAAGAGCAGTCTTTGGCTATTTGCCATACAGCTAAATACTATAATAATGAATTTAAAAAATGCATGACTGAAATTGCGAATAAGAGCTATGTTTCTAAGATTGAAATCAATCTATGTAATGACGAAAAGAGCTATAAGAAGAAAATTAAATGTTTAGCGGCTGCTAGTTCAAATCCTTATGAGGATGTTCAACAACAGGTTAAACAAGATAGCTCTAAAGATTTGGCGGAATTACAGGTTGAAGTGAAGAAAGCTTATGAGTTATTACGTGAAAATAAAACCTCTGACGCAACGATATTGTTACATGAGATTGTTAAAGGTTTTGAGAAGTAGCACGGCTTAATCTTAAAAATATTTTTTTAAATTTTGTCTTTAAGATCTGACATCCAGACTCAAACTCACATATAAATACGAGCTATTAAATAAGAGCTAATTAATAGCTCTTATTTAATTTCAGTCTTTATACAGCTTTGTAATTTTGACCTTTATCGATCCACTCTTGCAACAGTTCACGATTATCATGGTCCCAAGGGTGAAAGCTTGGGCGATAATAATCAATGTAGTTACTCCAAATGTTTTTAACCAAGCCATTTTTGCCAAAATACATTTTAATACCCTGCATCCAGACTTTCGGGCTAAATAACTTACCGTCTTTCCATAAGAAGATCGCTTGCACTGTACTCGCGCGAATGCAAAACATAAGCGTGACCATCATCATCGCAATGATACGGCGAATATAGCCACCACCCGCTTGCTGATAAACATCAAATGCGACGGCTTTATGCTCAGTTTCTTCAACAGCATGCCACATCCAAAGTGCTTTAAATTTTTCATCCACACCCTCTGAGCTTTCAGGGTTGGTTAATAAATCATGAGCCATTATTGCGGTAAAATGCTCGACTGCACTGGTGACTGCTAAGCGATCTATTGCAGGAAGATACTTCTTCATGAGAACTTTTTCTTTTTTCTCAAAAGCTTCTACTTTACTCGCTGGATAACCCAAGCTATCCAGATACTTATTAAATTGAGCGTGTTCATGCCCATGAATGGCTTCTTGTTTAATAAAGCCTTTCACCTGCGCCAATAGCTTTTCATCTTTTACAAAATGTTGATTATCACGAACGGCATCAATGAACATTCGCTCCCCTTCAGGGAAAAGGCATGATAAAGCATTGTTATAGGTGGACTTAAATATGTCCCCTCCATGCCAATAACGCGGTAGGTTATCTAGGTCGAATTCAAAATCCATTTTACGACCTGGTATTTCCATGTTTCTGCTGATGTCTAGAGCGGCTTGTTGTTTTGTCATTTTTATTCCAAAGCTAGATCACTATTATGGCTCTATTTTAAATGTGAAACTCCACAGGTAACAGGTCTGTAAATGACAGCCATCGTTATTCACGACTAGAGTATTTGGCTGATTCGAACTAAAAAAACCCCTTACCGACTAGACCAGTAAGGGGCTTTAGTTGAGCGTTGAAGCGCTCTGCTGGCTAAATTTTTCTTTGTCAGCGTTATTTAGACAACCAAACCATGAGTTGCTGACGCTCTTGGTCTGTCATCTTAGTCAGATTACCTAACGGCATATAGCCAGTCTGTAACGCAGGTATCATTTTGCCTTTCACTGCTAACGCTTGCTCGGCCGTTTCTAAAACAATGCCTGCAGGTGCTGACGTGAAGCCAGCATTAGTTGGCGCCACAGCGTGACACGAAGTACAACGTTGCTGCATGATGCTCACAGCTTGGCTATCGGTTAATACCGCTTCACCTTGCTTAACTTCAATTTTCTCCGGTGCCATAGCTGCTGCTAAAACGACTAGCATGACCGCTGCTGCCACCAAAATACTTGGCTTGGTCACTCCACGATGACGCAAGTTAAAGAAGTGACGGGCAAACGCAGCGATGAAGCTAATGGCGACCAATACTAACCAACCAAACTCATGGCTATACGTCATTGGGTAGTGGTTACTGATCATGATGAAGATGATTGGCAAGGTCAGATAATTATTGTGAGTTGAACGCAGTTTTGCGAACGCGCCGTATTTAGGATCTGGAGATTCCCCACGCTTAACCGCAGCGACTAGTGCCGTTTGTGCCGGCATAATGCCTAAAAATACGTTACCCGCCATGATAGTACCGATGATGGCACCCATGTGGATGTAAGCACCGCGTGCAGAGAATATTTCGTTTGCGAACCAAGACATAAAGGCTAGGAAGCCAAATAGAATCAAACCAAACAGTTTGGCGTTATGACGTAGTGGTGAGCGTACCATTGCTTCATAAACCGCAATACCTACGGCGATAAAACCAAGGCCTGCACCAATAGCCTGCCACTGGGTCATTTCCATGCGGCTATTATCAATTAAGAAGCTTTCTGCACCCACGTAATAAACGATCCATAGCATTACCATACCGGTTAACCAGGTAGTGTAAGCTTCCCATTTAAACCAATGCAGGTTTTCAGGTTCAGACTCAGGCCCTAACTTATATTTTGCCACTTCGTAGAAACCACCACCATGGATCGCCCACAAGTCGCCGCCAATACCTT
>Ga0105348_1000098_pt1 | contig 60276 bp, 46 predicted proteins | sample EN8Hudsemesocosm_2_FD_83504 | JGI IMG/M metagenome (GOLD analysis project Ga0105348, IMG submission 83504) | Methane-oxidizing microbial communities from mesocosms in the Hudson Canyon - EN8C Hudson Canyon | ecosystem: Environmental > Aquatic > Marine > Cold seeps | place: Hudson Canyon... | reverse complement strand
TGTATTTTGTGTTACTTCAGGCGCGGTAAACTTAAAGTTTAAAGTATCAGCATCAGTTAAGTTTACATCAGGGCCACTTAATTGAGTCCATAAATACGTTAACTCGTCATCGTCAGAATCATATGCAGACGCAGTAATTGAGACATTATCTCCTTCACTAACGGTTTTTAACACATCTAAAGTTATCCCCGGAGTATGATTTGAACTAACGCTAAATTCAATATCAAATAAATTATTATCGCCATTTGCATCAACATCGAAAGAATTTGATGACAGCTCACCAGATAGCTCATAATCACCGACCTCTCCACTCAAAATGAAGTGCGCATCAAGAACCTCTTGGGCACCTATGTTTTCAGCAGTACACGACATCAAAGTATTGTTAAGTATTTGGCAATTACCATTTTCTAATAGCGCATTTGATAACACAGTCCCTTCTGGGAAACGTATTTCAAGAAGAATATCACTTGCTTGAGTATCATTAGAATTGACTACTGAAAAATCAACGTCTACCCACTGGTTAGGTAATGCTTTGAATTTGGTATTTTCAACGTTTAAAGCAATATCTATAACCTTACCAGTGCCACGACACCAACCGACATCACATAAAACATAAGCCGCTGCACCTAAATTCAATACATTACCACCGACAGACCACATTAATTGCTCAGGGTATACATTAGGGGATATGTGAGCTATTTCTTGTCCGTCGAGTTCGCCATCAGCATGTAATTCAACAGCACCATCATGGGCTCCCCCTGTGAGTAATTCAGTTAATTTAGATTGTGTAGTAAGAGAGCCAAAAAATAACAATCCATCATCAGAAGAGGCTAGATCTTCTTGCTCGCTGATTGATAAATCATCAAAAACAACTAAAGGATCACCTTCTCCGAATACGAATTTAGTAAAGTGGCTTGGCTTAGATAATGGAGCAGGGAAACAATCACCTAAACAATTTAAGCTAGCAAATCCCATAACATGAGTTAATTCATGTAAGGTTGTAGAAATAAAACTTCTTTGTTGTCCTGCATTATCAAAACCAAGATACTTCGAATCATTAGGTGAGAATGTTGTTGTACTGACAGGATCATCTTCTATATTCCACGTACTAGTATCTATATTCTGCAACGAATACCTTAAGTTGCGAGGATATTGTCGGCCTACTTCCATTATTCCGTAAGGGTTAGCGTCACCTTCATTAAAGCTAGAAAAGCTAGGTCCAAGCGTAATAGCGCCGTAACCACTTAACGCTTCAAACTCTACTTCTATTGCAAAATCAGATGTTATATTTATTTGAGATTCAATCATTCGTATTGTACGTAACAATACTTTTTTACGCGCTTCTCCAAGTGTTGTGGCATTATTACCACCTTCAGGAGTGTATGAGTCTTGGCTTTTAAAGCCTACCCCTTCAGCATCTGAAAATATTACTTTTATTTCACCTGCGTTAGCTATCGTCGAGGAAGCGAAAAGTGCTGCAAAAACACTATTTCTAACAAAGTTTTTCATAATTAGTTCCCTTAATAATGAAAAAGTAAGTACGGTGACTAGCACTGGTAAAGCCACTACCTTTCGCGAGGCGTGAAGGTTGGTCTTTTTGCGTATATAAGTTTCCTTATACTTGCCTTTTACAATGTGTTTTATATGCAAATAAGTTTGCATAAATGAAAGTGTAACTTGTTACAAAACAAAACAATTGTCAACAAGAAATTCAAATTAAATCTATATTTAACAATTAATTAACTTCTACTAGCGTAGGTCTGCCTATCTATGATCATGTTCGAAATGTCAAGACTGATGAGAGCTTATTCATATGATACTCTCAAAAATGATGAATGAAATTACTCACCAAACTAGAAAGTTAAAATTAGAACTAAAATTTTCAGTAATCCTATCAAATAACTCAAACCACTCTTGAATGGAGATTTCTTCAACTGGAAATTTTTAATACTCAAATTTCTACGAAAGACTGATTGTTTTTTTTGCTCTAAGCGTAAGGTCAACGCACCTATGTTTTGTGTTATAACGGTTACCGTTCAGTTAATTTATGTGCCCGAATCCAAAAATGATCTTTCGCTGATATTCTTGGTTTGGCTTTAAAATATTACTGGGAAAATGCTTGTTGTTTTCGGCATCAGTATAGTTTTGCGCTTCTAAACATAAGCCTTGATATGAGTTAAATTGACCACCTAAATAGAAACCAGTGTATAATTGTATTGCTATCTGATCTGTATAAACAGATAAACTAACTTGGTTCTTCTGTGACGTTAGAATTGCTTTAGGCTTTTCAAACGGCGTGCTATCTAAGATAAAACAGTGATCATAGCCGTTCTTTTGTTTAACTGACTCATCTTCAGAATTTTGTTGTCGATTGCCGATAGAGACCGGTTCAGTAAAGTTATAATCAGTCCCTGAAACGGCAACTATCTTACCTGTTGGAATATTATTGATATCTGTTTCAAGAAATGCTGATGACATCATTTGTAACTGCAATGATTGGCAATCTTTTTCACCCAGATTAAAATAAGAATGGTTGGTCAAATTGATTACCGTTGCTAAGTCAGTATTAGCCGAGTATTGCATGCTTAGTTTATTATCCGCACTTAACTGATAAGTGACCGATAACTTTAACTCTCCAGGAAAGCCTTGATCTCCATTGGGAGAAACAAGCGATAAAGTAACAGAAGTGCTAGTGAGGGTTTGTCTATCGATTTGCCAATAACGCAAAGAAAAATTGTCATCTCCGCCATGTAAACAGTTTTCACCGTCGTTTAAGGGTAATTGATATTGTTGTCCATCAAGCTGAAATTTACCTCCCGAAATACGGTTACATACCCTGCCACAAGTTGCTCCTAAATAAAACTCATCCTTTAAGTACGCTAGTGCCGAACCATAACCAAGGGTCATTTCCGTTGGTTTCGAATTTACTGGAAATTTTATCGATTTTATTCGGGCACCAAAATTAATAATCTCAACCGACATGCCATAGTCATTGGTCAGGGTAACTGTTGCCAATTTTGTTTTCATAGCTGTTGCCAATTTAGTCATTAAACTAAATACCCATTTGGATTGTTTGACTGCCAGCGCCAAGTGTCCTTCATCATTTGTTCTAAACTTCGACTGGCTTGCCAGTTTAGCTCTTTATTGGCTTTACGTGCATTAGCCCAAAAAGCAGCGAGATCCCCCGTTCTTCTTGGTGATACTTCAAATGGAATTGTTTTATTTATGGCTTGCTCGAATGCTTTGACTATAGCAAACACAGAAACCGCATTGCCTGTACCTAAATTAAAGGCCTCAACACCACTAAATTTTTCGTTGCTAATTAACCAATCCAATGCTGCGACATGCCCTTGGGCTAAATCCATCACGTGTAAATAATCACGCTCACAACTGCCATCCGTGGTTGGGTAATCATCGCCAAAGATACTGAGTTTATCCCGTTTACCAACAGCAACTTGTGCAACATAAGGTAACAAGTTATTTGGAATACCTTTGGGGTCTTCCCCTATATCTCCACTTTCATGAGCACCAATAGGGTTAAAATAACGTAAAGATACTCCTCTAAAATTGCCATCTGAGATAGCTAAATCAGCCAATACACGTTCAACCATGACTTTACTGGCGCCATAAGGACTAGAAGGTGTACCTAACTTCATTGTTTCAACGTAAGGCACATCATTTTCTTCGCCATAAACAGTGGCTGATGAACTAAAAATAAAATCATGTACGTTATGCTGCTGCATAACTTCAAGCAAGCATATTGAGCCATGAACATTATTTTGATAGTAACTTAGCGGAATTTCTGCCGACTCACCAACTGCTTTGAGTGCAGCAAAGTGAATAACCGCATCAATTTTAAATTGTTTGAATAGGTTACATAATTTATCTTTATCACAGATATCACCTTCGACAAACTTTACCAACTTGTCAGTTAGCTTTTCAACCCTATTAATCGACTCAATATTTGAGTTAACTAGGTTGTCATAAACGACAACATCATAATTATTTTCTAATAATGATAACACTGTATGGGAGCCAATATATCCTGCGCCACCCGTGACTAAAACTTGCATTGTTTTTCCTTTAAAAAGTAAAAGGCCAATAAATTGGCCTTTTACTGATTATTATTTTGTTTACCACCAAGTGGCATATAAAACCGTAAGAATAACTATCACACCTACTGCAGCAATATTGAATGGCTTGGTTGTTGCAAAGTTCACTTGCTCTAAACTCACACTGCTATCTGTCGTGTTCGGCTTACCAGCTATAGAAACCAGATAACAAAGACCCAAACATAGTAAGAAGACTAAGCCAACTCTGTCCATAAACGGCAACTCAGGCCAAGCAAATTTAAGTACTAATGAAAATACCGCAGAGCCCAATGCGGCAGATAATGCGCCCATTGACGTTGCTCTTTTCCAGAACATACCCATGACAAATATCACCACAATGCCTGGGGTAAAGAAGCCGGTAAACTCTTGGATATATTGAAACGCTTGATCAAATTTACCCAGTAATGGCTGAGCTACAATTAAAGCAATACATAAAGAGACTAACGCGGCGATTCGTCCAACATGTACATAATGACGTTGTGACTCATTCGGCTTAAAACGCGTATAAAGGTCCATGGTAAATATGGTCGAAATACTGTTTGTCATAGAAGCTAACGATGAAACAATTGCTGCAACTAACGCAGCAAAAACTAAGCCTTTTATGCCAACTGGCATTAATGCCATCATAGAAGGGTAAGCTTGGTCAGGTGATGTTAACGTAGGATAAAGAACTACGGCAGCAATACCCGGTAATACAACAATAAGCGGCATTAACAATTTAAGGTAGGCAGCAAAAGCGATCCCTTTTTGCGCCTCTTTAAGATCTTTAGCAGCCAATGCGCGCTGAATAATATACTGGTTAAAGCCCCAATAACTAAAATTCATAACCCACATACCGCCAATTAACACAGAGATACCTGGTAGGCTCATATAATGCTCATTGTCAGGACTTAAGATCATGTCAAAATGCTCTGGCATTTTATCAGTCAGAATCCCAAAACCGGCTAAAACACCTTGACCATCAGCAACCGCATCTAACGCTAAATAACTAAGTAACAGACCGCCAAATACTAATAACACCACTTGTAATATATCGGTAAAAGCAACTGCTTTTAAGCCACCATATAAAGAATAAGCGACAGAGAATACAGCTAAAAATATCATGCCGAACATCCAGTCTACACCGGCAACAGTTTCAATAGCCATACCACCTAGCCATAACACCGCAGTTAAATTAACAAAAGTGTAAACCGCCAACCAAAAAATTGACATGGTAGTTTTTACCTTGCTATCAAAACGTTGTTCAAGGTATTGCGGCATGGTGAATATTTTATTTTCCAAGAAAATAGGCAACATATATTTACCAACTAACACTAGCGTAATGGCTGCCATCCATTCATACGAAGCAATTGCTAAACCAATGGCGTAACCAGAGCCAGACATTCCGATGATTTGTTCCGCAGAAATGTTTGCCGCGATTAAAGAAGCACCAATAGCCCACCAAGGTAATGCTTTACTGGCTAAGAAATAATCTTCTGTATTTGCCCCTTCTTGTTTTTCATTACGAGAAATCCACAAGGCTAGGCATAACAACCCTATAACGTAGACAATAAAAATTGTGCTATCGAGCGTCCCCAATTTAGTCGTAAAATCCATCATTTGTTCACCTTTTACTTTTAGTTATAATTATTCATTTGAATTAGTTTTTATTTTGTCCAGTTATTCCTTGTACCCAATTACCTAAATGCACCTTGCGTTGCAGTACATAAATATATGTTTGGCTTTAAGCCAAAAGTTTTCTCGTATTTGCTATTTACAACCTCTTCTATCTGTTCGACCATAATTGTTGGTACTAAAGCAACAATACAACCGCCAAAACCACCACCAGTCATTCGAACGCCTCCATTGGTACCTAAAACTCCATCGATCATTTCGACAAGACCATCCATTTCCTTGGTAGTCACTTCAAAGTCATCACGTAAAGAGTTATGCGATGCTTTCATTGCGATACTCATGCTAGCCATATCATTGGTTTTTAACGCCTTTAATGTAGCAACCACTCGCGCATTTTCACTCACAACATGACGAGCACGTTTGAATAATTCTGGTTCAATTTTATCCTGAGCAGCGTTAAGTTGCTCTAAGGTAACTTCTCTAAGAGCAGAAACACCAAAGTATTCGGCTACAGCTTCACATTGCTGACGTCTTAAATTATATGCACTATCAACCAAACCACGTTTAACATTAGAATTAACAATGAACAGGGTTAAGTTATCAGGGATTGGGGCATCTTCAAACGATAAATCTTTACAGTCTAACAGCATGGCATGATCTTTCTGCCCCATGGCAGAAATTAGTTGATCCATAATACCGCAGTTACACCCTACAAAATCATTTTCAGCTCTCTGGCCCATAAGAGCGGCGGTTACACCATCAAGATCTAATTGATATAGCTCTGTGAAGGTTTTTAAAATAGCGACTTCAAAACTAGCCGAAGAACTTAAACCAGCGCCTTGCGGAACGTTACCTGTCACAACAAGGTCTGCGCCTTTAATATCAGGATATTTTGTCATTAATGCTTGCAGAGTACCTTTAACATAATTACTCCACATCATCTCTTCATCAAACGAAATCTCATTGAGGATAAATTCATTTGTTTGCGCATCACAGTCATGCGCATAAACTTTTACTACATTATCTTCTCGCTTTGAAGCCGCAATAGTAGTGCCATAGTTGATAGCTGCTGGAAGTACAAAACCATCATTATAATCGGTATGGTCGCCAATAATATTAACTCGGCCAGGTGCATGACAAACGAGCTCTGCTGCGCTTTGAAATTGCTGTTCAAATAATCCTTGTACTAGCGCTTGTTGAGTCATTAGTTTTGCTCCTTATAATGAATACTAGGCAAATCACGTAACCTTTGCGCTGCTTGCTCTGCGGTAAGATCTCTTTGTGCTTCAGCCATCATTTCATAACCCACCATAAATTTACGTACCGTGGCAGATCTTAATAACGGAGGAAAGAAGCTAGCGTGTAAAGTCCACTCATCATGCTTTTTCCCATCAAAAGGTGCGCCATGCCAGCCCATTGAATAAGGAAAAGAACAATTAAATAAATTGTCATACTTGATGGTTATTTGCTTGAGAATATCCGCTAACGATAACTTTTGTTTTTCGTTAAGTTCAGTGATGCGTGATACAGCAAAGCGTGGCAGCAATAACGTTTCAAATGGCCATGCAGCCCAATAAGGCACGACGACTAACCAGTCATCATTTATCACCACAATACGCTCTTTATTTTCTAATTCTCTAACAACATAATCTTGCAATAAATTACTGCTGTGCAAGTTTAAGTAGGCCTGTTGCGCCTGCTGTTTTTTCATCACTAAGGTCGGTAATTGCTGCTGCGCCCAAATTTGTCCATGTGGATGAGGATTAGAGCACCCCATTACACTGCCTTTGTTTTCAAAAACTTGCACCCATGAATAAATTTCCCCTAATTCTTTACATTGATTTTGCCAAGTATCTACAACACTAGAAATCTCTTTTACTGAAAGCTGAGGTAAGGTTTTACTATGATCAGGTGAAAAACAAATAACACGGCTCTCACCTTGCTCTGTTGCCATTTTAAAAAGTGGATCATCACTTTTAGCAATAGGAGTGTCTTGTTTGATTGCAGCAAAATCATTGGTAAAAACAAACGTGTCTTTATAGTTATCGTTGATTTCGCCATTTATCCGAGTGTTTCCCGCACATAAAAAGCATTCTTTGTCATACATAGGTTTTTGTTGTTCATCAAGCTTTTCTACTTGCCCCTGCCATGGCCGCTTTGCTCTATGCGGAGAAACTAATACCCATTCATCAATGAGAGGGTTATATCGACGGTGCGGGTGTTCAGTAGGGTCAAATTCGATAGTCATAATATTTGAAAGTGATTATTATTGAAAACATGAAACCAAGGGTAAACGTTTACCCTTGGTTGTGCAAGCACTAATTTTAAGTAGGGTTCTACTTGATGAGGGTCTAGTGATTAGTGTATATTTAAGTAGGCTTAAACAGAAACCAACAATGTAAACATTTTCCCTATGGCAACAATAAAAGACGTAGCGCGCATCTCTGGTGTTTCAGTGGCATCCGTTTCACGTGTATTAAATAACGGTCCGAAAGTCAGTAAAAAGACGATTGAAAAAGTATTATTGGTCATGAAAGAGTTAAACTATACGCCAAATGCCAATGCCCGTGCGTTAGTCACTCAAAAAAGTACCACGGTAGGTGTAGTGATCCCTGATCTAGTCGATCCCTTCTTTGCCTCATTAGCAAATGGTGTCGAACAGGTCGCACGCCAAAGAAATATGCAATTACTATTAAGTACCGGTTTAGTCACCGCCGAGTCAGAAATGCAAGCTATCAATTTACTGATCGAAAGGCGATGTGATGTGATGGTAGTGCATAGCAAAAAATTGCCTGATGATGCTTTGATTGAGTTAGCAAATAAAATATCAGGTTTGGTGTTAATTGATCGCTATATTGAAGAAATAGCAGAGCGTTGTATTTGGCTAGATAATCTCGAAGGAGGTAAAATAGCGGCTCGTCATCTATTAGCATTAAATCATCAAAATTTTGCCTGTATATCAAGTAAACATCAAATAGACGATCCTCTACTCCGGCTACGGGGGTTTCAGCTCGAACTGCAATCGGCAGGAACTGATGTAGAGCAAAATCTTATTGAGTATGGCGAGCCCACCCTCCAAGGAGGGGAAATAGCAACTCAAAAGCTACTGGCCTCAGGAAAGTATTTTTCTGCGCTGTTTGTATATAACGATGCAATGGCAATAGGTGCTATTTCTACCTTAGAAGATAATGGTTTCAAAGTACCATCAGATATCTCAGTACTTGGTTTTGATGACGTATTGCTGTCAAGGTATTCAAGACCAAAATTGAGTACGCTCAATTACCCCATTGAAGAAATGGCTATGCAAGCAGCTAATATAGCGCTTGAATTATCAACTAAACAAGCAAGAATTAATGAAGGTAAAAATTATAAACACATTCCCAGACTTGTTAAACGAGAATCAACAAGTTTTAAACCAAACTGATCACTGATATTGAATGATATTCCTTTAGGCATTCCGCTATTTGATCCAAAAGTTGAATGCTTTGTCGCAAATAACTCAAAACATGCATCCGAAATGTTGTAACCGGCTCCTGCAGCAATTGATATCTTCATATTTCCTTCTTAATATAAAAATAAAAATTGTAAGCTAAAAAGCCCTGTGGTTATATGGAATGCCATTGCACAAAACTCATAAAGTGTGCCCTTAACTTTGTAAATTTTTCCGTATATGAACTCACTAGTTTTATAGGTAGATAAAACAAATAACTACTCAAACACTAAGTATTTGAGTAGTTTTTAAAAGAGCAAAATTCGATTTTTAGTCATGAATATAGTTTAACGAGTTGACATTATTGTGCTTTATTTTCCAGCGCAGCAATTTGTTTATTTACAATAGCTACTGTAGCTTTTTGCGTTACCAAAGAAGCATCAAAGGCCGCTTGAGGGCTTTGATTTTTTATGTGCTCAAAAATATCAACATGAGCTTGATATTCAGCAACCGTTACTGGAATCATTCGGTTAGTAAAACGGATATTTACCTTAAGTGCGGTAGTAATAAAATTCTTTAATTGAATGAAAAATGGGTTATTAGTGGCCAATAATACACTTTGGTGAAACTCTATATCGGCTTCATGGGTATCATCTTTGCCATTAGTAGCATTTTTCATTCGGGCTAAAGCACTTTCAATCGCTGCTAGCTCATCTTCCTGAGCATATTGCGCCGCTAAAAATGCAGCCTCAGGCTCAAGAGCCAAACGAAGTTGCAAAAAATGCCTTAATAAATATAAATCAGGTTTGCCTAAAAGAATCCAGTTAAGCACATCAACGTCAAATAAATTCCAGAGCTTTGAGTCAACAACTTTAATACCTTGTCTAGGTCTAGAGCTAATCAAACCTTTAGCAGTTAACATCTTAACTGCTTCTCTCGTTGCCGTACGGCTAATATCAAATTGGGCACACAGATCAGCTTCAGAAGGCAGACTATCCCCTACTTTGTAACTTCCTTGAATTATTTTTTTACCCAATTCATGAACAACTTGTTGGGTTAAATTACGATGTGATGATTCCATATTACTGATTTACTCTATGTTACTGACAATTTAAAGCTTTTTGGATACTAAATAATTAAATTTTATACGACAAAAGTTATTTGTATGATAAATGACTTTAATTAAATACACTAGTTTATTTTAACTAATCATAGAAATCCTTCAGTGTATCAAAACATAATCTATAATGTCATTTAAATTTACCCTTTTAAAACATTGGTTTATCTATTTTCTCCAGAAAGAACTTGCTTAAATATATTTTAATTGTATTATAAATACTATTGTTTACTTGGATTAAGATATTTGCTCTATGATTAAATCATTGCTACTCATCAATTTTGTTATAGCTTCGCTGTTATTTGTGAATACAGCAGCTAATGGCCAAGCGCGTGAACCTTGGGAAAATAATGAAGTTTTTGCCATCAACAAAGAAGCTCCTCATGCGTCGTTGTTTCCATTTCAATCTCGTGATGCCGCGTTGGTTAACAACAAAGAACAAAGTGACAACTTTTTATTACTCAATGGAATGTGGAAATTTGACTGGCAACGCTCACCAAAAAACAAACCTAAAGGTTTTGAAACGGTAAATTTCAATGATGATAACTGGAAACAAATTCCCGTGCCTGGTAATTGGGAAACTGAAGGTTTTGGATTCCCGATATATTTAGATGAACGCTTCCCGTTTACTACCACTTGGCCTGATGCGCCAAAAGAATATAATCCTATTGGCTCTTATCGTAAGCCATTCACCCTGCCAAAGTCATGGCAGGATAAACAAGTATTTCTTCATGTCGGTGCAGCAAAGTCATCTTTAGATGTGTGGTTAAATGGTAAAAAAGTAGGTTTTAGTCAAGGCTCTAAAACCCCTGCGGAATTTGATATAACCTCTTATATTAAAGAAGACAAAAACTTACTCGCTTTTCAAATTCGCCGGTGGACAGATGCCAGTTATTTAGAAAGCCAAGACATGCTGCGTATCTCAGGGATTGAGCGTGATGTTTATCTTTATGCTACGCCAAAACAACATATTTTTGATTTTCATGCTAAGCCAACGTTAAATAAAGACTTTATTCAAGGTGCTTTAACAGTTGATGTCACTTTAAAAAACTATGCTCACAAATCGGTGGAGCAACAAGTTGAAGTGCAACTTTTAGATCCTCGTAACAATATGTCGGTACTACTGAGCAAAAGTAATAAAATTAAATCAGCTAAAGGCTCTACAGAGGTATCCCTTAAGAGTGAAATTAACCAACCGGCATTATGGACAGCAGAAACACCAAACTTATATACCCTTTTAATTAATTTAAAAGATGCACAGGGAAATATCATCGAATCAGTACGTGATGATATTGGTTTTAGACATTTAGAAGTAGTAAACAGCCAATTAACTATAAATGGTAAAGCGATCACCATTCGCGGTGTCGATCGTCATGAAACAGACCCACAACACGGCCATGTGGTGACAAAAGCTTCTATGGAAAAAGATATTAAATTAATGAAGCAATTTAATATCAATGCGGTACGTTCTAGCCATTACCCTAACAATCCATATTGGTACGACTTAACTGATAAATATGGTTTATATGTTATTGATGAAGCTAATATTGAGTCTCACCCATTAGCCATTAATGAAAAAACTCAATTAGGCAATGAAATGAGTTGGTTGCCTGCGCATTTAGATCGTACTCAACGTATGTTTGAGCGTGACAAAAACCATCCCTCCATCATTATTTGGTCATTAGGTAATGAAGCTGGCGAGGGTAAAATTTTTGAAGCTACCTATCAATGGCTAAAAGACAATGATGACAGCAGACTAGTGCAATATGAGCCAGCAAAAGAAGAACACTATACCGATGTATTTGCACCCATGTACCCGTCAATTGAACGTTTAGTGGAATATGCAGAGTCAAACCCTACTCGCCCAGCAATTATGATTGAATATGCTCATGCCATGGGGAACTCTGTAGGTAACCTAAAAGATTACTGGAAAGCGATAGAAAAATACGACGTGCTTCAAGGTGGCTTTATTTGGGACTGGGTTGACCAATCACTGGAATACACCAATGAAAATGGCGTTAAATACTGGGCATATGGCAAAGACTTCCACCCTGATTTACCTAGCGATGGAAATTTTTTAAACAATGGCTTAATGACACCTGATCGCAAACCTCATCCTCATGCTTTTGAAGTGAAAAAAGTTTACCAAGCGATTCGTTTTAGTGTTCAAGATATTGATAAGGGTAAATTCCTTGTAGAAAACCGTTATGACTTTATTGAGTTAGCGCAATTTGATTTACAGTGGAAAATTGAAGCTGATGGAAGATTATTCGCTCAAGGACACCAGACACTTCCTTCCGTATCACCCAGTAAAAAGGCAGTGATTAACTTATCTTTACCAAAACTACCAAAAAGCGATAATAAAGAATACTTTATTACCTTAAGTGCAGTGGTTCGTAAGCCTCAAGGCTTATTATCAACTGGGCATGAATTGGCATTTGAGCAATTTCAGTTACCAGTACAACTTGTCGCTACAGAAGAAAAATCAAGTGCAACAACAATGGTAATTAAGCAAGATAATAAAGTATTAACCTTCAATAACGGCGAAACTCAAGCAACTTTTAACAAAACAACAGGTTGGTTAAACCAATACACACATAAAAACAATCAGTTACTAAAAGCACCGTTAATGGCTAATTTTTGGCGTGCTCCTACCGATAATGATTTAGGTAACGGCATGCAAAAATGGGCTGCCATTTGGCAAACAGCCAGTGAAAAACTTGTTTTAAAATCACTAACACACCAAAAAACAGCTGATGGTTTTAAAGTGATTAGTCACTATGAAACCTTAGACTTCAAAGGTGATTATCGACTTGAATATACCATTAATAATAATGGTCAAATACATGTTCTAAATAATTTAAATATTGAACCAGGCCAAGAGCTGCCTAATTTACCACGTTTAGGTATGCAACTAACCATGCCAGGTGATTACCAACAATTATCTTGGTTTGGCCGCGGACCTCATGAAAACTACGCAGACAGAAAGACATCGGCACAAATATCTTTGTATAAAAGCTTAGTTAACGATCAAATTCACCATTATGTTCGTCCACAAGAGAATGCCAACAAAACCGATGTTCGCTGGATTGCGTTAAAAGATGATAATGGTTTAGGTTTATTAGCCGTAGGTGATGAAGTATTAAACGCTAGCGCTTGGCCTTATAAGCAAAGTGATATTGATTTTATTGCCGGTAAAGATGGCGAAGCATCAGCTTCAGGCTTAGTGCCTGTTACCAGTAAACGTGGTGCAGAAGTGCCGATTCGCGATTTGGTAACCGTCAATATTGATCATAAACAAATGGGCGTTGGTGGTGATACTTCTTGGGGTCGCTTAGTACATGCACAATACACCATCCCTGCAAAAAGTTATCAGTACGGTTTTACCTTAGTACCGTTTAACTTGCAATCTCCAGTTTACGCAGAAAAAATTGCAGAAATAGCTCGTACTGTTAACGTAAAATAAACCCAATATAAAACTAAGACAAATTAAGGTTAACCTAGGTAGTCTTACTCAGGTTAACCTTTAAAGAGGCAAAAATGACTACAGCTAAAACGCCAACGTTTTCTGATATTGAAATTAATCAATTATTAGCACAGCAGTATCAACTGTCAGGACAGTTAAAAAAACTTCCCGGTTATTGCGATCAAAACTTATTACTAACGACAGATAATAATGAGCAATACATAGTAAAAATTGCCAATTCAGCTGAGCCAAAACTTGAGCTAGCAATGCAAAATGCAGCAATGGCACACTTAACAGAAAAAAAATGTGCTGTACCTCATGCATTAAAAAATCAACACTGCGAAAACATCACAGTAATAACGAATGCCCAGCAAGAATGCTTTTGTTTACGGGTATTAACCTTTATCCCGGGGCAGTTTTATGCCGAAGCTAATAGCCTTAGTCACAACAAAAGTCTTTGGTCTGATTTAGGCAAATTTATCGCTAACATTGATCTTGCCCTAACAGACTTTACCCATTCTGGTGCTTTTCGTTATTTAGATTGGGATTTAGCGCAAGGTTATCGAGTTTGCATGAGTAAAAAAACTTTACTTAAAGAGCAGCAAGCCAGTATTGTCGAAAAATTTCTTGCGCTCTACCAAACACAAACTATGCCGGTTTTATCTCAATTGCCACAGGGCGTTATACACAACGATGCCAATGACTATAACTTGTTAGTGGACAACATAGATACGCCAAAAATAATAGCTGGCATTATTGATTTCGGCGATATGGTGCATAGTCATATCATTAACGAGCTGGCTATAGCTTGTGCCTATGCATTGATGGGGGAAAAAAACGCCCAAGTGGATATTCTTAGTGCTTTTAAAGCCATCGTTGCCAGCTATCATAAAGTGCGGCCACTACTGGATATTGAGCTTGAAGTACTCTATTCATTAGTTGCTTTACGTTTATGTACCACCGTCTGTAATTCTGCATTGGCTATTGAGCAACAACCCGATAATGAATATTTGTTAGTTTCAGTAAAACCAGCATGGCAGTTACTTGAACAGCTAAGTGCGTTAAACCCTTATGCTGTATTATGCCAATTACGTCAAGCATGCCAATTGCCTCTAGATAGCGGACAAGAATCTGAAGATATTATTAGTTACCGTAAAAAACATTTAGGTAAAACCTTAAGTTTGAGCTACCAAGAGCCATTAAAAATGGTTCGAGGTCAAGGTGCGTATTTGTTCAATGAACAAGGCGTCCCCTATTTAGATATGGTCAATAATGTTTGTCATGTCGGTCATTGTCACCCAAAAGTTGTTGCCGCAGGTCAGGCACAACTAGCCAAACTTAATACCAATACGCGTTATTTACATGACAACATTGTTAATTACGCTGACAAACTTCTTGCCACCATGCCAGACGAACTCTCTGTATGCATGTTAGTTAATTCAGGTAGTGAAGCCAATGAACTCGCTTTTCGTTTAGCTCGTTGCTACACCAAATCAAAAGAATTACTTGTAGTCGATGGTGCCTATCATGGTAATACTAATGCCTGTATCGAAGCCAGTCCGTATAAATTTGATGGCCCCGGTGGAGATGGCGCACAACCCTATGTGCATAAAGTAACCTTACCTGATCCTTACCGTGGTGAGTTTCAAGGCAATAGTCAAGAGACTGCTCAAGGTTATGCAAACAGTGTTAAGGAGACACTTAGCCAATTATCCCAATCAGGTAAAAAACCAAGTGCTTTTATTTGTGAATCCTTACAAGGTGTTGCTGGACAGATCATTATGCCTGAAGGCTACTTGTCAAAAGTCTATAAACAAGTACGTACTGCTGGCGGTGTTTGTATCGCCGATGAAGTACAAGTAGGTTTTGGCCGAGTAGGCACTCATATGTGGGCATTTGAAACTCAAGGTGTTGTACCTGACATAGTCACCCTTGGCAAACCTATTGGTAACGGTCACCCTATGGCAGCGGTTATTACTACACAAGCCATAGCTGATGCCTTTGTTACTGGCATGGAATATTTTAATACCTTTGGTGGCAACCCCGTTTCTTGTGCCATAGGCATAGCAGTATTAGATGTTATTGAGCAAGAGCAACTGCAAGCTCATGCATTATCAACTGGCAATTATTTTCAAGACAAACTAACTGAATTACAGCAACGGTTTGACTTAATTGGTGATGTACGCGGTTTAGGCTTATTTATTGGTGTTGAGTTAGTTGAAAACAGATTAACAAAAGAGCCAGCCACAGACAAAACATCATGGTTAGTAGAGTTATTCAAACAGCATAATATTCTCCTCAGCACTGAGGGGCCATTCTACAACATCCTAAAAATTAAACCGCCATTGGCGTTTACTCAAACTGATGCTGACAAATTTATCAAGGTGCTTGAATTAGGCTTAACTGAACTAGCAAAAAGCTAATAAAATGCTAGCAAACAACTCCAACATTTCAGTTATAAAACATTAACTGATAACAGAATTAACATAACTAAATTGACAAGGTTACTATGAATTTTTTAAAGACACTGGGCATAAATGCGCACAACTACGGCGCTTCAACTGGCCTAGAATGGATGAACACTGACAATAATGGTCAGTTTGATATTTCTTCTCCTGCGGATGGAAAAGCCATTGCCAGCGTATATCAATGTTCAAATGAAGACTACGAACACGTGATTGCAACAGCACAACAAGCATTTAAAGCATGGCGCACAATGCCAGCACCAAACCGTGGTGAAATAGTGCGTCAAATTGGCAATAAACTCCGTGACTTTAAGCAGCCTTTAGGTGAATTGGTTGCCTATGAAATGGGTAAATCATTGCAAGAAGGTCTAGGTGAAGTACAAGAAATGATCGACATTTGTGACTTTGCTGTTGGTCTATCTCGCCAGCTTGACGGCTCTACTCTACATTCTGAACGTCCTTTGCACAGAATGTATGATCAGTACCATCCGCTTGGTATCGTTGGAGTTGTTTCTGCGTTTAACTTCCCTGTTGCAGTTTGGGCTTGGAATGCCATGATTTCAGCAATTTGTGGTAACGTCACGGTTTGGAAACCTTCTGAAAAAACACCTTTAACTGCTATCGCCTGTCAAAACATTATTAAAGATGTGTTAAGCGAAAATGATTTACCTGAAGGGATATTCTCCTTAGTGATTGGTGAAGGTAAAGTACTTGGTGAAGGTATGTTACATGACAAACGTATCCCACTTATGTCGGTAACTGGCTCAACACGTGTTGGACGCCATGCTGGCACCAGCGTAGCAGCAAGGTTTGGGAAATCGATTCTGGAATTAGGTGGCAATAACGCCATTATTTTAACTCCGCAAGCCGATTTAAAGATTGCTATTCCAGGTACAGTATTTGGCGCTGTAGGTACTGCTGGTCAGCGTTGTACTTCAACACGACGAGTGATCATTCATGAAAGCATTTATGAACAAGTAAAAGAGATTTTAGTTAAGGCGTATTCAGGATTGAAAATTGGTAACCCGCTTGATGAAAATAATCATGTAGGACCATTAATTGATACTCAAGCTGTAGAGATGTTTAGCGATGCCTTAACAAAAGCACAAGCTGAGGGCGGTAATTTACTATGCGGTGGCGAAGTATTATCGGGCGAAGGTTATGAATCGGGTTGTTACGTAACTCCTGCCATTGTTGAAGCAGAGAATAATTTCGACATGGTACAACACGAAACATTCGCACCAATTTTATATTTAATAAAATACTCAGGCGATGTTCATGATGCCATAGCAATACAAAATGATGTCGTGCAAGGTTTATCATCAGCCATATTTACCGATAACTTACGTGAAGCAGAAAACTTCTTATCTCACTGGGGCTCAGATTGTGGTATTGCCAATGTTAACATTGGCACTTCCGGTGCTGAAATTGGTGGCGCATTTGGTGGAGAAAAAGAAACAGGTGGAGGTCGTGAGTCAGGCTCTGACGCTTGGAAGTCTTATATGCGTCGTCAAACCAATACTATCAATTATTCAACTGAGTTACCCCTTGCTCAAGGGATCAAGTTCGATATTTAGTCTTATATTTTATTAGTTTTTATTTCATAAGGTCACATTAAGTGGCCTTTTTTATAGGGAAGTTCACCTTGAATACAAACAATCAGCTCAACGCAAATACAACCCTAAGTAGTAAAGATAGCCGTATTACCATGATCGACGCGCTACGTGGTTTTGCCTTAGCGGGGATTGTTTTACTGCATCAAATTGAACATTTTAATCTTTTTGCTCAGGCCATATATTCTCCCCTGTGGCTAAAAAGCTTAGATGCCATAGTTTCTGACTGTGTATATTTCCTTTTTTCAGGTAAAGCTTTTGCATTATTCTCACTGATGTTTGGCTTTAGCTTTTATCTACAATTTCAGCGAAAACAAAACTCAGAACAAGATCATGGTCATCGCTTTCTTTGGCGTATGCTGTTGTTATTTTTCTTTGGTATGTTCCACACTATTTTTTATGGTGGTGATATTTTATTTTTATATGCCTTGTTATCCTTGCCGTTGTTTTTTGCCCGTCACTGGCAAAATTCCACCATATTACTTTGCTCTGTATTGCTACTGTCATCCCCCTTAGGCTTATATAACATCCTCAATGCAATGTTTGATTTACAATGGAGTAACTTCCATCTGAGCTACCCTCCCAGTATGGATGCAGAACGAACTGGTTCATCACTTTTGGCATTGATTATTGCTAACTTTAGATATGGGCTGCTTGAGCATATTGTTTGGGGATGGGGCAATGGTAGAATTTTTATTATACCCGGTTTGTTTTTAATGGGCTTATACGTAGGTAAAAAAGGTTGGCTGACTAACAATAATAAAAATTTTTGGCGTACACTTTTAATTATCGCTGTTTGTTGTTATGTACCAATAGATATTGCATTAAGAAATCTTGATGATTGGCAGGTTACTAATGCGCTCAGAGACAGTGTTTGGGTGGTATTGAAAAGCTATGGCAAGCTAAGTTTTATGTTGATATTACTATCGAGTTTTATTTTGATTTGGCAAAGAAATCGTTCAATACTAACATTTCTAGCGCCATTTGGACGCATGGGCTTAACAAACTATATTTTATCATCAGTGATTGGGACAACCTTGTACCATGGTTGGGGTTTAGGCTTATATCAATATTGTGGCGCCAGTTTAACTTTACTGATTGCCTTATCCACCTTGTACCTCCAAATCATGCTATCGAGGCTTTGGCTAAACAAATACCAACAAGGGCCTTTAGAAAAGTTGTGGCGAAAACTCACCTGGATATCATTTTATGACAACAAGCCAGTTAAACAAAGTGTTTAGCTGGCTTAAACAAAGGTATTGCTATTAATACCAATCGGACTAATTAATTAATCCGTTTGGTATGAGAGGACTGTTGTTGTGCATTGAACTCATTTTTAATATCAATCAAAGTTCCAACATGATTGATAGATGAGAGCATCGCAATCATTAAAGTTACATAACCTCGCTGTTCAAATTCCTTTCGAATATCAGTAGGCACTTTTTCTAACATCTCTTTATTAATGCTATAAAGGCCATCAAGTTTATACTCTTGACCATTATTGTACTTGATATCTAACGCCACTGGTTCAATTAGGTCATGCTCAGACAGCAAAGCGATAAAGTCGCTATTTTGCATAAAGCCCTTAGATAACTCGGCTAGGACATTTGCTTGTTGCTTTAAGTAAGCTGTCGCCTTACCTTCGCTGAATAAGCTCTCCCCTTGGTTGGCTTGTACTCTAATATCATTTATATCAATAGCTAAACAGGGTTTATCTACCTCATTGTTATCTTCTTGTTCAGGATCGGCAATCAAATAAAAAGGCTGGCTTTGTAATTTTAAGGGTAAATAACATTTCTCCCATAAGCCGCTAGTTTGATAGATGTTTTCATCGGCAGCTAAGCCAAATAAAGCCATAGGTTGAAACCGACCACTATCGCTATCTTTGCATAAAAATAATGGATAATACTGAGAAGCTTGCTCAAACTCTTGGGGCATTATATGACTCATATGCAACTTAGCATTATTAGTTAAAACACCTTCGGTCAATACCTTGATTTCTTGGTGTTGCTCACTGTTTACTTTTTCTAATTTAATCATTATTAACCAAACTCTCTAAATAACCATAACCGGTTAAACCCTACTAAAGCCAAACTTCGCTACTTTTGATATTAATTCTCGGTTGGTCGGCAAAGCGCTCACATATTTTTCTGTTACTTTTCTATTATCAGCAAACATTCGTTGCGCCAGCTTTTGCTCAGTTTCATTTGCTTCACTCGGCATTTGAGTAAACTCAAAATCCATACCATAGAGCACATATTGATAGCTTGCTGCCGAAAACACTTCCCGCTTATGGCTAAAATCATATTCTGAAGGCGAACGATGCTTCCACAAGCTCATCAACTCTTGCAAACTCTCAGGGATGGTATCAGGATTTCGGTTATCACGCCAAAAAGCTGTATCTAGCCTTTTGCTGGCAATATAGTGTAACTTTAGAAAATCTATGATGCGCTCCCAGTTATAACTAAAACGTGCATTATAATGTTTGGCGACAATGTCCATGCATTCTCTGTCGGCTGGTAATTGTTCACTTATTGTAGTGGCAGCAAGTTCAATCATCACTAATGCCGAAGCCTCTAGTGGCTCTAAAAAACCTGCGGCCATACCAACAGCAACGCAGTTATTAACCCAAAACTTTTCTCTAAAACCCGGATTGATATCTATTTTACGAAAGACTAAATCTTCACTTTTTTCGCCAATAGAGTGGTGTAAATATGCACGAAGTACATTTTCAGCATCGACTTGAGAGGTGTGACTACTTGAATAAACATGCCCTACGCCTCGGCGCGATGGTAAACCTATATCCCATATCCAACCAGCATCTTGTGCTGTTGAAATGGTGTGCGAAGCAATAGCATCATCTTCTTCATAAGGAATTTGCACAGCAAGCGCTGTATCAATGAACAAAACATCTTTTTTACTGATAAAAGGGACTTGATAGTGCTTACCAATCAACAGTGAAGAAAACCCCGTACAATCAACAAATAAATCGCCAGAAATGTCGCCATGATTTTTGGTATTAACACTGTGAATATCGCCAGAGTCTGTACTTTTAATAGTCCCAACGTGATCACTAACATATTCAACGCCGAGGTTGTTTATGCAATGAGATTTTAAAAATTCTGAAAATTTCCCTGCATCCAAGTGATATGCATAATTTGCAGCCGCGGCGTATTCAGGAGAGGTTATTAGTTTAGGTGCGAGACCTTTCTCACACAGTTGCTCTTGAAAACAAACCGCGTCAGAGTATGACTTCCCTTGACTGTCTTGCTGCCAATATTTAAACAGGTTGATATCAAAATAGCCTTGCGGAAGAACGAATGGGTGATAATAAAAATCATCTTCTGAGCCAGTCACCCATTTTACAAACTTAGAGCCTTGCTTAAAACTGACATCACATTGACGCATAAAATCGGTTTCAGAAACGCCCATTTTCTGTAAAGTACCTCTCATGGTTGGCCAAGTACCTTCACCTACGCCAACACTACTGACATCTGGCGACTCTATTAAGGTGACCTTTATGCCTTGTTTAGATTTACTGTTATGCATTGCAGCAATGCTACCTGCTGTGCTCCAACCTGCACTACCACCACCAACAATAACAACATGTTTTAATGATTTAGACATAATTTACTCTTGCATTATTAGGGACTTAAATGTGACTAATTATTTTTCACTTCAGAAGAGCCTATCACCATAGGGTTTTCTATCGTTTTTGTGATTAATGATTTCACTTTAAAGCCAGCAAAAGCACAAATAATACCGATAATTGGGGATAACCAATTAAAGAAACAAAATACCGCGTATTCCAATGGGTTTATCAGCAATACTGACTGCATATAAGCACCACAAGTATTCCAAGGGATCATTGGCGAAGTTACTGTTCCCCCATCTTCTAGAGCGCGTGATAAATTCTCTGGTGCTAATGAACGTCGTTTATACTCTTCTTTAAACATCCTTCCTGGCATAACAATGGCGATGTATTGGTCAGCAGCAATACAATTGGTGCCAAACGCAGTAACTATAGTCGTTGAAATCAAGGAGCCAGCACTATTTGTCACGTCTATTAAACTTTCAACAACTCGCTTTAATAGGCCAATTTTTTCCATTATTGAACCGAAAGTCATAGCAGATATGATTAACCAAATGGTATTGAGCATCGACCCCATACCGCCACCACTTAATAAATTGTCAATCACTTTATTGCCTGTATCAAGTGAAACGCCGGCATACATGACTTGCCATACCACCATGGTATTTGCTTCAACTGTTGATACCCCTTCGTTGGCATAAGAGAGTATTAAATCTTGCTGGAATAACACAGCCCATACAGCGCCAGCAATTGCACCAATACCGATGGCAGGAAATGCTGGCATTTTTTTTACAGCTAGAAAAAGAGTGACAACCAAAGGAAGTAGTAAATACCATGCAATAAAGAATTCACTTTCTAAACTCAATAGAAGTTGCTCTATTTGTATATTTGACGCTTGCTCTGCACTATTTAGCCCTAAAAAGAAAAAGATGATCAAGGTAATAGCAAAGCTAGGTACCGTGCTCCACATCATATTTTTAATATGAACAAATAATTCAGTACCCGCAATTGCTGGCGCAAGGTTGGTGGTATCTGATAAAGGCGAAAGTTTGTCGCCAAAATAGGCGCCGCTGATGATTGCTCCTGCTGTCATAGGACCCGATGCATCGATACCTGAAGAAACTCCCATTAAAGCAACACCTATAGTAGCCGCCACAGTCCAACTACTGCCGATGCATAGTGCAACTAAGGCACAAATAATACTGCAACTCACATAAAAATACTGCGGATCTAAAATTTGCAAACCAAAATAAATCATTGTTGGTACAGTGCCCGCCAATAACCAAGTTCCGATTAGCGACCCTACCGCCAGCAAAATTAAAATGGCTCCTAAAGTTAGGCTAATACCTTTAACTATGCCCTCTTCAATTTCATGGCGGGTATACCCATTTTTTAGACCAATAAGACAAGCAACTCCTGCACATAACATCAGTGCTATTTGATTAGGCCCTGATGATGAATCATCACCAAAAAAATAAACAGCGAGAAAGAGTAAGCAAAGTAGAATGACAATAGGAAACATTGCGTCAAATAACGTCGGTTTCTGTTTTTTTTCTATCATGTGTATCCTTGGGTATTTTATTTTGCTGTTGTTACCGATAAAAAAAAGGCGATTAAATAGGTTTAATCGCCGTTTTGGTTATTTCTCTAAATGGTCATGATGACCTATCGACTCACCATTAGCCGTTAGCGCTGATAACCATTGGTTAATTCGTTCTGGCTCCTCTGGCGCAGCACTAACACCAACAGCTATTTGATTATTAAGTACCGACTCAATCGCTAAACTCACTGGCAACGATACCAAGCGAGCCATTGCTTGCCCCTGAGCATTTCCTTGGCTATCAAGATGGTAACTTTGATGCCAAACAATCTTGCCTGCCTGACGAACTTCTAGCTCTACACACATCACTACGCGGTCCGCTTCACTTTCGTCATAAAGGTATTTTTGCTCAAGTTCTTGACTAATCTCAAGTAAACGCGCTTCGCCACTACTGCCTTCTAACGTAGATATTTCGTCAAACAATGATTGCCACGCTGTTGACCAGCCATTTAGTCGTAACGTGCCACGAACAAACTCTTGTACATCCCAATCATCTTGAAAATTATACTGTTTGATAAAGGGCAGTGAATTTCTATTAGGGTAAGCTTGAAAAGTTTCACTATGATCTGATAACTGTGCTTTATATTCGCTTAATGCTTCCCATGGCGCATTTGACGTTTTGATAACGCCATCTGCTTGCCATTGAGCTTTTGAACGCAATGCTTTTAACACCCCTAAAGGTGACCAGCTAAACTTATACTTAAAATCATTGGCAACTTTAGGAAAACCGCCACAGTAAGAACGAAAGTAATGTTGATTATCAGGTGAAAACTGAGCACTGCTTTGATAACTATCAACCAGTAAATGTGCTAATAAATGGTCAATGCCCGGATCTAAACCCACTTCATTAACGAAACATAAATTCAGGTCTTGTGCTTGTGAATTTAAGGCCGACATTTCAGGTGAAATATAACTGCTAGAAACAAAGTGAGTTTTATGCGTTAAACAGAATTGCGCCACAGTTATGTGCATAGTTGCTGGTAACATAGAAACAAGCACATCACCTGCTTTTACTGTACTCGTTAAAGCATCCCAGTCTAATTGACGAACATCAATTTCAACATCATCATTTTTTAGTGCTTGCTCAGCTTTAACCAAGCTTCGATTCCAAACAATGAGTGGAGTTGCTTTTTTCGCTAATTCGATAATACCAGGCGCTGACGATAATCCAGCTCCTAGCCAATGTATAGTTTGTGTCATAGTCATCCTTTTTAAAGATCCTTAGTTTTGTTCTTAAACAGTGCAAGCGCACTAGGCCAAACGCCTTGAGATTTATCATCAAGCGTTAATAAGTGAGTTAATAATTGCTGCCCATAATCTTCACTACTTTCTTTAGGTAACAGTGAAGGAAGGTGATCAATGGCAATAAGGTCAAGCACCTTATCTTTAAAAATCCGTAAGCACGGTGATTGAAAAGTAGTACATTGCTGATAAATAGGTAAAGGATTGTAGCTGCCATAAGGATCACAACTAACATCAACAATCATGGATAGTTTTCGGTCTTCATCACTAAGCAACTCGTTGGTAATAAAAGGCGGTAAATTTTGATTGATTAAAACACAATTAACAAAGATATCTGCTTGGTTGATTTCAGTAAACGGGCCACCTTTTTTAGTTTCAGCTAAATCCCACTCAAGCACTTCAAGTGAAAGCGCCTTGGCTAGATCCACCGCGCCACTGCCACTGCGTCCTTTTGCACCAATCACTAATAATGTAGGTTTTGTTTTAAGTTTGTGTATTGCTTGTTCAATATCCATTAGCAGTTGTTGTTTGTCTTGATATGATGAAACATCTACTAATGGTGGATTAATATTCTTTTGTTGATTAGCCCACGCTAAAACTGACAATGCAGCCCCGGCAAAGCCTGCCCAATAGCCAAAAGCAGCAATTCTTCTTTGTTGGGCATCGACTAAGTATTCTAGGTCAAATAGCTCACCACCGCCTTTCTTAAAGCGTGATAATAAAGCTTGCCATCCTGCCTGCTCTTTGTATGCATGGGCAAAATATATATGTTGATGAACAAGGGGAAAGTTATCTTCAGGTAATTCTTTTAATCCCAAGATAATTGCATCGGCAGGCGCATAAACCCAACTGCCTTGAGAAACTAGTTCCGCATTGGCTTGTTGATATAAGTCTTGATGAAAAATGTTTTGAGACGAGCACTCAACTGTCACTTTAAAGCCAGCATCAATTAATGCTTTTGCTCCTTTTGGAGAAAGTGCTGTACGTTGTTCATGAAGTTTTGTTTCGGCTCTAAGCCAAATATGTGCCTTGCTCATAATATAAATGTTCAGTTATTAAGTTAAAAAAAGGGACGTTAAGCAGCAACTGCCAAATTAACGTCCAAAGGATTTAGCAAATCCATTTGCTCAAGGGAGTTTAAAGTGAACCACGAATACCAATAGAGTAACGAGCTCCGGTTTCAGTAATAGATAAAACATGGTTTGAAAACAAGCCATTTTTATTGGTAATTTCGTTGGTCACGTTAATGCCTTCAAAAAATACCGAGAAGTACTCATTAATATCATAACTACCACTGATATCAATTTGCGCATAATCTTCTACATATACTGGATGACCATAACCATCATCAGTCACTTGCATAAACTTATTACGGTTATTGTAGGCAACTCTGAACTGAATGGCATCTTTCTCATAATAAATAACCGCATTTTGCGAGTCACCCAAACCAGGTAATGGTAATGGGTTTTCTACTGAGTTAGCACTTGAGTCACTGTTTACCACGGTCATATTGGCTTGGAAACCTAAACCGTCAAATGGTGCCGGTAAATAGGTCATGCGGTGTTGAACAGCAAGTTCAAAACCATCAATTTCCGCTGAGTCAACGTTCTCAGGACGACTCATTTTATAATTAAAAGTGCCACTTGGAACGACAACTGTTTCATCAAAGTGACCACCGTCAATAAAGTTATCAATATCTTTGCTAAAGTAAGCGACTGACGCATAACTTGCCTCATCAAAATACCATTCCAAGCTTAAATCAAAATTATCTGACTCGTAAGGTTTCAGTTTCGGATTACCACCCCAACCACTTAGTTGACCGTTGGGATCTAATTTACCACCATCATAACCCGTTTCAGGTGACATTTCCGTTAACGTCGGGCGGGTAATACTTTGTGAATAAGCAAAACGAGCAATAAAATCTTCAACAATTTCTATGTTGGCATTAATGCTTGGCAATAAATGTTCATAGCTATGAGGCACAGTAACAGGCTCATAATCATCTGATTCTTGTACCACGTATATACCAGAATCACTTGGATCTGTTATGTCGAGTAGCTCAACCGAACCACCAATAGACTTAGTTTTTGTTTTAACATACCTTAAGCCCGCTACAAGCCCCCATGACATATCGTTTACTTCACCTTCAAAATGGAAGTCAGTATATAATGAGGTGATCTTTTCATTGACTTCATACGAATAAGGTTTACGTAAGGCATTATAACCATAGTTGGCCATCGCCTCACCAACAGCTGCCGGATCATCTGAATTACTGATCGCTTCATCACTCATTAAAAAGTCAAACATTTCATAAGAATCGAATCTTAACCAAGAACTTGTGGTGTCAGCATTAGCGCCCGATAAGAAACCGTCTGCATCATACAGTTCAAATAAGTCATCTGGAATATCAACCGCTTCTGGGTAACCACAATAGGCACAGTTAACTGATGAATGAGTATAGTAACGAGTTCTTGCCAAGGTACGGTCAGAACTCATCACACCAAAATCAATTCTAGATAGAACCCCTGCGTCAAAGACATAACTTGCATCCGCTTTTGCTTCCGTTATTTCATCTTCAATATCCCAACCAAAGGCACTCATCCAATTGGCTTTTACGCGTGACGGTGATAAGTCTTCTGAAAATGACAAACTAGGCACCGATGACCCTGTAGTGGTATCCCAAGCATAAGAATTGAAAAATCCAGCAACGGTATCGGTGGTTTTACCACCGTTTAGTGATTCTGCTTTAGAATTTGAAATATCAATATTAAGAGATAAATTGTCATTAATTACCCAATCAGCATTAAGTCCAAACGCTTTGGTTGAAGTAGGCTGTTCAGACATACGATTTAAATAATCAGTTGCACTATCACGCCCCATTTCCAAAGCTACCACAGTACGACGGTCATCAAGTTCAGCCGCTACTATGTTGCTGCCTTCAAACCAATGAGCCAATATATCTTCACGATAATTTACATCATATTCAGAGATTAAAGCATCAGCCGTAATAGTTAAATTGTCGTTCGGTGCATATTGTAAAATAAGGTTGCCTGATGTTCTTTCTCTTGATTCTGTTTTTACAATTTGATCCCAGTTTTGAGGTACATAAACGCTCTCAAGTGTGGAGCCATCTTCCAGTGACAGGGTTTGGTCTGCGTAATAACCAAAGTTCATGCCTTGATCATATCGACTATCTCGTTTAGAAAGTGCGATTGAAGCTAAAACACCAAACTTACCATCATCAAATACATTACTAACTAAACCTGAGAAAGATGGGTTGCTCTCCCCTGACATGTCATCGTAAGTCATTTTAGCACTGCCGACCGCTTTAAATTCACCAATAGCTAATGGTTGATGTGTTGTAATATTAACCGTTGCACCAATACTACCTTCTTGTAATTTAGCTGTCTGAGTTTTATGCACTTCAGCACCGCTAATTAATTCTGCGGCAAGGGTATCAAAACTAAAGGCACGACCACCACTAATAGTTGCCATTGTACGACCATTAACTAACACAGAGTTAAATTCAGGGCCTAAGCCTCGAACGCTGATTAATTGGCCTTCACCACCTTCACGGTCAATAGCTACACCGGTAATGCGTTGCAGTGATTCCGCAACGTTTTGATCAGGAAATTTACCGATATCTTCTGCAACAATAGCATCAACAACACCATCAGAAGACTTTTTGATATCCATTGATTTGACCATACTGGCATGGATACCCGTTACGGTAATGACTTCAATTTGTTCATCCGCTGTTTGTTGATTTTCTTCCGCAGCATTTGTTGTTGCAATGCCCAAGTTAAACATGACAAGCATAGATAAATAACTAAGTTTTGGCTTTTTAATCTGCATTTCAGACTCTCCTATGACGATGTTACCTACTGCTAACTCGTCAATTTATGTTTCATTTAGTATGTTATTTTCGGCTGAATTTTTAACCAGCTCACTTAACACTATAGTCGCAATAATATTAATTGCAACATTTATCATACAAATAATACTATATTAATTATCGCATAATATTTTTTTATTTGGCATAATCTAGAAAGAACAGGAAAGTTTTGTGTTTATATGACATAAATAATCAAGATATATTGGTATAAAATATTAATTAGGATAGGTGATTTCTGATGATAAGAGTTTTAAATTTATTAATAATAAGTTTCTGTTTACCTGTGTTTTTCACACTAACGGCTTTTGCGAAATCTAATTCGGTTATTGAAGTAACGACTGCTCATCCCATTGCTCGTAACGTTATTGATAGAACGGGTATTCCACAGCAACATAAAGATTACGACCATTATCAAAACCAAAAATTTAATCCTTTTTTCGATTTAGGCGCTTGGCATGGTTTTTTATTACCTGACAATAAAAGCGGGTATGGGGCATTTTCCGGACCTATGATAATTGCACAGGAATACAGCTTGTTTATCGCAGATAAACTAGAGCAACTAAGTATTGTCGATAGCATAAGCAACGAAAAACTGGATTTTTCAAAAGCAAAGTCGGAAATTTTTTCACAACCTGGCGCACTTGTTCAGCAGTATTCCTTTCCAGAATTAAACGTAACACTTGCTCTTCACTTTATTAGTAATAGAACCGCTTTGATCAGTACCCATATCGAAAATAAAACTAACATTGCAAAATCATTACAACTGAGCTGGCAAGGTGCACTACTTTCCAAGTGGGATGATAAAAAACTCGTTGCAGATGCTTTACCTAACTGGTCAAGAAATATAACTGCCAATGAAAATGGTCTTATCATAAATTTTGGCAAAGTAAGGTCGACCTGGAATGTATTAACCAGTAACAGTTCTCAATATAAAATTACACGAAATATACAAAGTACAACACAGGTAAACCAAATTAAACATAGCTATGAAAGTACTGCAAAAGTATATGTTGCAGCAAACAGCAGCCTCAAACTGTATACAGCACAAAGTTACTTTCATAATAAAGAGGAAGCCAACAAAGAACAGGCTGTTATCAATGATGTGCTTATCAGCCCTGAAAAATATAGTTTGGCGTCAAAAGCAAGATGGCAAACATATTTAGACAAAGGCGTTAATCATAAAAAAACAACAGACAAACAAAAGTTAGTTGCGATTAAATCTATAGAAACTCTTATAGGAAATTGGCGTAGCGCTGCAGGCAATTTATTACACGACAGCGTAACTCCTTCGGTAACAGCAAGGTGGTTTAATGGTACTTGGGCATGGGATAGTTGGAAACACGCATACGCAATGTCTCGGTTTAACCCTAGTGTCGCTAAAGATAATATTAGAGCAATGTTTGATTATCAAATTAAACATAACGACAAAATCAGACCGCAAGATAATGGCATGGTGATCGATGCTATCTTTTATAATAAAGATAAGCCTCGGGGAGGAGATGGTGGTAATTGGAATGAACGTAACAGTAAACCGCCATTAGCAAGTTGGGCAGTCTGGCAAGTTTATCTTGCAAGCAAAGATATTAGCTTCATTGAAGAGATGTTCCCAAAGCTTCAGCAATATCATCAATGGTGGTACCGGAACAGAGATCATAATCAAAACGGCTTGGTAGAATATGGGGCAACTAAACATCGCTTTCATAATGACGAAAATGGCAACATTAGCTTTAAAGTACAATATTTAACGACTCCGAAAATTAACTCAATCGATTTAGAGCAATGCAAATCGTCAAGCGATCATTGGTTCCATTGCTCAGGCATGAACTTATATCATCAAGTCATTAGTGGTGCAGATTATGATGATATTGATATTGGCGCTCAACACGGCGCTGCTTGGGAATCAGGGATGGATAATGCGGCAAGATTTGGCTTTATCACCCCTGAACAGCTAAATATTTATGCAAAAAAGCATACTCAGGGGAATATTGAACAAGCCCGTAAAGACTGGCAAGTAATGTTTTATGAAAATAGGAATGCATCTGGAGAGCTATTAGGTTTTTCTATCAATCAAGAGTCTGTTGAGCTAAATACTTATCTAGCACATGAAAAAACACTCTTAGCTAATATGGCTGACTTGCTTCAACAAACCAAGGTTGCAAAACAATATAGAAAAGCAGCAAAGATATTAGCAACGAAAATTAACCAATGCTTTTACGATGACGACACTGGCTTTTATTATGATAGGGAAATATCAAGCTCTGCAATTAATTCAAATAAAACTTGTACTGGTGAATTACTAACCAAACGAGGTAGAGGTCCTGAAGGCTGGAGTCCCTTATGGGCAAATATTGCCGATAAGGAAAAAGCATCGCGAATTAAAGACATGATGCTCGATGAAAAAGAATTCAATACTAGAGTTCCTTTAGGTACAGCAGCATTGTCAAACCCCGCTTATGATGCAAATATATATTGGCGCGGCCGTGTTTGGCTTGATCAAGTCTATTTTGGGTTAATCGCTTTAAACAATTATGGTTACCACCTAGAAGCAAAAAGTTTAGCTATTAAACTATTGAAAAATGCTGAAGGCTTAAGTGAAAATGGTGCGATTAGAGAGAATTACAACCCTGAGACAGGCGCTGTACAAGGTGCAAGTAATTTCAGTTGGAGTGCTGCTCATTTATTAATGCTTTACCACGAGTTTTTTACAATAGATAAAAGCGTGGAGACAAAATTAAAAGACTGAGATCTAGATACTCATATGTATATTCTATGGTTAAGTATTGACTCAACAACCCTAGCAGTTAGTCGATATTTACAATAACTATTAAGGTGACCATATTATGCTGAAATCTACGGTCTTTGGAATTAATTTAGCTAAGAATATTATTCAGGTTTGCGAAATTAACAAACATGGTGATTTAGTTAACCATAATGCCATTAGTAGACTGTCCTTGGCATCACTTTTTTAATTACTGGTTTATGTGTAATACTACAGATACAAGAGTTTGAAACAGTTCCTCGTGTTACATAAAACCTCAACCAGTTTGTCCTAAAACAGCTCTGTAAATTCATCTAGCGTGTGATTTTCATTTCTTTTTGAACACTTAAGTTGAACAGGGTGGCTTATTCCATCATTTAATATTTGCCTCAATTCTGGTATCTTCTCACGCTCTACTTCAAAGAAATATTAAGATATCAGCCTAAAGCAATGCGAGTTGCTTTATTATGATACCTATAGCGATACTGAAAAGTTAATCTACCATGGAATGAAATACGAATACTAAGTCTACCTCGGTCAGCTATATCGAAACGTTTGGATTGTTTTTTATTTAATAAAGATTTTAATTTTGAATCACTTAGTGCCATTTTATACTGCCTCATAATTTTTATCATGGGTATACACAAGAAATTTTCAGTGGGTACACAAATGGGTACGTTTTTATTTATAACGGTAGAAAACACGATGATATCCAATTTTACACAATAACACATAAAACAAAGTTAAACGGTTGATTTATATGAACAACAAAGAATGTAAAGTTACACAGAGTGACACTATGAACCAGCTAAGTATCTTGTGGCACGATTATGAGACATGGGGAATATCACCTAAGTTTGATAAGCCTTCACAGTTTGCAGGTATTCGTACCGATTTAGATTTGAATATTATTGGCGAGCCTGAAATGTTTTACTGTCAGCCTCCTGTTGATTACCTGCCTCACCCTGAAGCTTGTCTAGTAACCGGTATTACTCCCCAAAAAGCGCAACAAGAAGGGTTAACAGAAGCTGAATTTGCTAACCGTATTAACACTTTATTTAGCACACCTAACACCTGTGTAGCTGGATATAACAATATTCGTTTTGATGATGAAGTATCCCGATACCTCTTTTATCGTAATTTTTATGATCCCTATGCCCGCGAATGGCAAAATGGTAATAGCCGTTGGGATATTATAGACATGGTACGTGCTTGTTATGCACTGCGTCCTGAAGGAATTAACTGGCCTACCGTCGAACGTGATGGCGAGCAAGTGGTGAGTTTTCGGCTTGAGTTGTTGACTAAAGCAAATGGTATCAGTCATGAAGCAGCTCACGATGCGATGAGTGATGTTTATGCCACTATAGCTATGGCAAAACTAATTAAAGAAAAGCAGCCAAAGTTTTATGACTTCATCTTTAATTTAAAAAGCAAAAAACAGGTAGCAGAATTACTGAATGTTGCAGAAATGACGCCAGTAGTTCATACGTCATCTAAAATATCTTCCGCACATGGTTGTACTAGCTGGTTTGCGCCTATCAGTTATCATCCTGTAAATAAAAATGCTGTTATCTGTGTAGATTTAGCTCAAGATATCGAGCCATTACTTTCACTATCAAGTGAAGATATAAAGGCCAGATTGTATACACGCCATGATGATTTGGGCCCCGATGAAAAACCTATTCCGGTTAAGTTAATTCATATTAATAAATGCCCTGTTGTTGCACCGGCAAAAACATTGTTACCGGAAAACGCACAGCGTTTAAATATTCCTCGTGATTATTGTTTAGAAAATCTAGCAACTTTAAAACAGCATAGTGAGCTTAGAGACAAGCTTAGTGATGTTTTTGCTCCTGAGCCGTTCGATAATGCGGGTACCGATGCTGAACAAGCTCTTTATAGTGGCAGCTTTTTCAGCCATGGCGATAAAGCCCAAATGGATATTTTGCGTGGTTTACCACCTGAGCAACTTGGCAGTCATCCTTTTAAGTTTCAAGATGAACGTTTATCTGTACTTTTATTTAGATACCGAGCACGAAATTACCCTCATACCTTAACAACTGAAGAGCAGCAGCAATGGCAACATTATTGTCAAAGTAAGATTCAATATGGTGGTAAAGGCATTTTAAGTATGGATGAATTTATGATTAAAATTGAAAATTTAGCTCATGAACATGAAAGTGATAAAGCTAAAATGTCCGTCTTAAAAGCACTTTATCAATATATTCAAGGATAAATATATGATTTTTCGTAAGCTTAATACATCTATGAAAGCAACTTAGCCAAAATTTAAAAAGTCACCTACACTTATAACTTAACTTATATCGATTAACTTAGCAGTTATTAAGTGTAGGTCTATCATGGCAATTGCTTTTAAAGATAAACTCAGTTCGCGGTTGTTTACTCCCTTAGTCATTATTTTTGTGCTCGTTTTTATTGTGCTTGGCTTTTACGTTCCAAGCATCACTAAAAATAATGCGATAAAATCAGCAATTGAATCCGCCGAATCAACCGTAAAACAATATAAAACTATACGCGGTTATTACACCAAAAATATTATTAAAAAAATATTACCTATTGCCAACATTGGCCCTGATTATATTCATAAGGATAACCCCAACAAAATCCCCTTACCTGCTACTTTTATTCACGAGCTTAGCGAGGAGTTTAGTAAAAAAGGCATAATGACTTTAAAACTATACAGTCCTTATCCATTTCCTAACCGAGCGAGTAGAAAGCTAGATGATTTTGGCCAAAAAGCATGGCAAGCCTTGAGAAAAAATCCAAGTAAAAGTTATGCGGTAACAGAAAGAATTAATAACAGAGAAGTCGTCCGTGTTGCACTGGCAGATACTATGAGCCAACAAGGCTGTGTTAACTGTCACAACTCACACCTTCAAACGCCAAAAAATGACTGGAAATTGAATGATGTGCGCGGGGTGCTTGAGGTTCAAGTGCCTATAGAAAATGAATTAGCAAGTGCGGGAAACTTAAATTTGACTATCGCCAGCATGGTCATTATTGCTCTGTGTGCCACCGTTACTCTATTATTTTTTATGTTTAGAAAATTGGTCTCATCAAGATTGCGCATGGTTAGTGGTGCTCTCAACGAAATAGCTGAGGGAGAAGGAGATTTAAGCCAACGATTAGATGAAACACCAAGAGATGAAATAGGTAATATTGCCAGTGCATTTAATCATTTTATTGGTCAATTAGAAAAAACATTAACGGGTATTAACAATCAAGTAGAACAGCTCAGTCAAACCACACAATCTATGGAAACTGTCACCCAAAACACCCAAGAAGGAGCCTTAAACCAACAAGCTATTGCAGATCAAGTCGCCAGTGCCATGAATGATATGAAGTCTTCAACACAAGAAATGGCAGAAATAGCGGCCAGTACGGCAGAGAACTCACAAAATGCTCAGCAGCAATCTGAGCGCAGTTTAACGGTAATTTCTCAAAGCATGACCTCTGTCGAACAATTATCTAGCATGATGCACCAAACCTCTGATGCTGTTACTCAACTTGAATCTGACAGTCAAAATATTGGTGGTGTGCTTGAAGTTATTCGAGGTATTGCTGATCAAACCAATTTGCTGGCACTTAATGCAGCAATCGAAGCGGCTCGTGCAGGAGAGCAAGGTCGGGGCTTCGCGGTTGTTGCCGATGAAGTGCGCACCTTAGCAAGTAGAACACAACAGTCTACTGAAGAAATAAATACCATGATAGTTCAACTACAAAATGGTGCTAAATCTGCAGTAGAAACTATCAAGCAAGGTGATAAAAGCATTGAAACCAGTAATACTAAGGCCAGTGAAACTAACAGTATAATAAACGACATGAGTAGTACTATTAACGACATTCAAGCACAAAACTTACAACTGGCAACAGCTGCCGAACAACAAGCTGCAGTAAGTAATGAAATTAATCAAAATATTGATACTATCAAAGAAGTTTCAACGAGTACTAACGATAGTAGTCAACAACTACTAGCTATGGCCGAAGAAATAAACAGCGCTGTAAATGCCATCAATAAACAGCTACAGCGATTTACAAAAGGGTGAATAATCATAGCTAGTGAAGATTTAGTTCAAAATATCGAGCAAAAGATCACCCTCATACCTTGACGATTGAAGAGCAGTAGCAATGGCAACAGTATTGTCAAAGTAATATTCAATATGGTGCTAAAAGGTTTATATAAATATATACAAAGCTAAGGTGAATATAAATTACATTGGCATGATTAACTTTCTCTTAAAAGTTACAAGGTAAGTTAGCAGCAATGGTTTGAGAGCTGACTTGTCCAAACAATGCTTGGGTAGCCATATCTGCTGGTAGTATATCAATGTAAGGTAATAAATCTGCCGACTCACCACTAATGGTTTCATATAGCACCAACGATGAAAGCAATGCACCTAGCTCTGTTGCATGATTGCCATCAGCTTGATGAACATCTAGACTAGGCGATATTGACAAAGCCTTATTCCAAGTTAAGCCAACAGGTGCAATGCAGCTTGACTGCTCTGCCGCAATTCCATCATGAATAGTTTGAACATACTCCGCATCTTGTGGTTTCTTAAAGAGCGGGTGTTCAGGAAAGAGAATTGGTGTAGCCCCTACAGCCTTAGCCCGTTGTATCCAAGTAATTGTTGCATCCGTTGGATACAATATTGACTGGCTTTGAGAGTATTTTTGCCCTTGTAAAATAACATGTGTCCATTCTCTGCTTTGAACTAACTCAATAATACTTTCGTTATCTACAATAGTATCAAGAAACGTGCCCGTACGTGTTTTGATACTTACATTTTTAATTACATTATCATTTTCAAATATCATGGCAAGTAATGATTCAATACCGATAACGTGACTATTTCCTAAGATTAATATTTGATATTCAGATTGCTCTCTATTGTTGGGAATAGCTAAATTATCTGTCGCTTTAATGGGTTCACCCGAGCTACCTTCAACGGGGGGAGTAACTTGCGTTGTAGATGCTCCTTCTCCCCCACAAGCAGATAATAAAAACATGACCATATAAGAAAATATATATTTATTCATCGTTTTATCTATCCTAAAGCTTGCCGTATAAAAATATATAATATATCTAAGCTGCTATTTTTTAAAGCGAGAAATCAAACTAGAAGTATCCCAGCGGTTGCCACCATTTTCTTGAATTTCTTGATAAAATTCATCAACCATTTTTGTCATAGGCAAAGGTGCATTGTTCTTCTTTGCTTCTTCAAAAGCTATTGCGAGATCTTTACGCATCCAATCAACAGCAAAACCAAAGTCATATTCACCTGCAAACATAGTTTTATAACGGTTTTCCATTTGCCATGAGCCAGCCGCTCCCTTAGATATTGTTTCAACTAATGCATCAGAATCTAAGCCAGCTTTCTCCGCAAAATTAAACGCTTCAGCCAAGCCTTGTACAACACCTGCAATACAAATTTGATTAGCCATTTTAGCTAACTGCCCACTCCCCACAGCGCCCATAAGCTGACTAAAGCGAGCATAAGCTTCCATTACCGGTTGTGCTTTATCAAATATGGCTTGCTCTCCCCCCGTCATTACCGTTAACAAACCATTTATCGCACCTGCTTGCCCGCCAGAGACAGGAGCATCAAGAAAGTGTTGACCTTGCTTTGAAGCCACTGTGGCTATTTCACGGGCTATATTGGCAGATGCAGTTGTATGATCAACTAAAATACTGCCTTTAGGCATTCCCGCTAATATGCCCTGTTCACCTAACACTACTTGGCGAACATCATCATCATTGCCAACACAACAAAAAACCATTTCACAATCTTTTGCCGCGAGTGCAGGTGTTAGCGCAAAGTGGCCAGAAAATTCGTCTTGCCATTTTTGAGATTTTTCCTGAGTACGGTTATAAACACAAACGTCATGACCCGCTTTTTGTAAATGCCCTGCCATGGGATATCCCATTACACCTAAACCAATAAATGCGACTTTCATTACTCTAATCCTTATCTAAAAATTTATCCGAAAACTTATCCGAAATATAATAACTTTGGCTAAACAAGTTAAGTTCACATCACTTCAATAACTTTTAAAGCAACCGAAGTAAAGTCAATACCTTGCCAGCCAGTCTTGATGAAGTTTCTGATATTAGCGTGGTCACTACCTGTAGGTTTAGCTAAAACATCCTCGCGATAATAACGGCCAAAACAAGCTAATGTTTGTTGCTGATTTAATTCATTCAACTGAGCAAAGTAAAATATTTTACATGAACCTTCATTAGTGCCGGCTTCATTTACAAGTTCACCATTAGTGAAAAATACTGGGTGATAATGATAGTTGTCATTAATAACCTGCATCACTTGCTCAAACTCTATGTTTTCTTCTTGCTGCTTAATTTTTGAAAGAAATTCGGCTAGAGTCATATCTTTGTTATATGTCATTGTTTCTCTATAAACCTTCTTTTAATTTCGATTTTGCTGCTTCTACTTTTGAAAAATCCAAACCTAATTCTTCTACGGCTTCTTTAATTAAGGCTGGTTGAGTCATAACTAACCCCATAATGGCTTGTAACTTTTCTGGTGGAATACCTAACTGTTGGATAATTCCCATCGCCATTAGCGGATTATCTGTTAACGCTTGAAAAAGCTCATTAATTTTTTCTTCACTAATATTTTGTTCTTTTAACATTTGGATTATTGGGTTCATTCTTTTTTATTTCCGAAAGGTTATTTTTGGTATTTAACGTTAAGCCTGAAGTTTACCCTTTTTTGCAATTAAAATAAAAACAATATATACTTTACAAAATTAAATTGTGCACAATACAAATTAAATTTATCAAAGGAATTCCAATGAAAAAAGATATCTACCAGTTTTCAGCTCTAAACAATGTCGGTGAAACTATTGAGTTAACAAGCTATAAAAATAAGGTCATGTTAATTGTTAATACGGCTAGTGATTGTGGGTTTACTTCGCAATACAAAGGATTACAGGATCTTTATCAAAAACATCAAACACAAGGTTTAGAAGTACTTGCCTTTCCTTGTAATCAATTTAATGGACAAGAAAAAGGCAGCAATGAAGAAATAAAACAGTTTTGTGATTTGCGTTTTAACGTCAAGTTTCCTTTATTTAGTAAAATTGATGTTAACGGCGATAACACTCACCCATTGTTTAAATTTTTAAAATCTCAAGCCACAGGTTTGCTAGGCTCTAGGCGTATAAAATGGAATTTCACTAAGTTCCTAGTTAATAAAGAAGGTAAAGTTATCAAACGTTATGCTCCAACAACTAAACCTGAAGCTATTGAATCAGACATTGAGAAGCTTTTGTAAACAGTGGGCAATTATTTATGAGTAACAATGACAGCTTAAGGTTAGAAAATCAGTTATGTTTTCGACTTTATAGCTTAACAAAATTAATGAATCGTCATTATAGCCCTGTATTGAAAAAGCTAGGTTTAACTTATTCTCAATACTTAGTCATGCTGGTGTTATGGGAAAACAATAACACCACATCAGCTATTTCAGTTAAGCAATTAGGTGAAAAACTCGATTTAGATTCAGGTACTTTGTCACCACTACTGAAACGGCTAGAGAAACAAGCGTTTCTTAGCCGCATTAGGAATAGTGTGGATGAGCGTAGCGTTGAAATTAAACTAACAAATTCCGGTTGCCAGTTAAAAACACAAGCTCAAGATATTCCTGCACAAATGTTCTCTGCTACAGGGATGTCTATTGATGAATTACATAAACTAAACAGTCAATTAGATGGTTTATTAACGACTATGAATACAAAATAGTTAATTTTAATTTGACCTTAACTTTGACATAAATACTGTTAAACAAATAACTCACGATGAAGTTTTTCAACAACATTATTTGCGTCTTGTTCATCAACTAAAAAACATAAATTATTGGCACTAGCACCGTGACAGATTAAACGAATGTTAGTGTCATTGATTGTCTGAAAGATACTTTGTCCTATACCTTTAGCACAATTTAAACCATTACCAATAACAGCAACTAATGATAAGCCATGCTCTACCGTTACTTCACAAAGTTGTTCTAACTCTTGAACAACCGTTGATGTTAATAAAGCTTGGGTTGAACCACTAGGGTTGTCAAACGTTAACGCGACGCTGATTTCACTGGTAGTGATTAAATCAACACTGAGTTCATGCTTTGCTAAAATTGAAAATACTTGCGCCAAAAAGCCACTCGCATGTAACATTGCTGGGCTTTTTACGGTTACTAATGTTTGCTCACGTCTTAACGCGATTGAACGATAAGTAGGGTTCGACTCAACTTCTTTCTTTATTTGTGTACCGCCCTTTTCAGGCTCTTTGCTTGAACCAACAAAGACAGGAATATTTTGACGCATTGCAGGAATTAATGTGGCAGGGTGCAATATTTTGGCGCCAAAGGTTGCCATTTCAGCAGCCTCGCCGAAACTAATTTCTTTTATTGCCCTAGCTTTTTCTGTGATACGAGGATCGGTTGTAAAGATACCAACAACATCGGTCCAAATAGCCAAATTACTTGCATTAAGTGCTTCTGCAAGTAATGCCGCACTATAGTCAGATCCACCGCGTCCTAATGTGGTAGTTTCGCCCAAACCGTCTTGTCCTATAAAACCTTGAGTGACTAACACTTGTTGTGACAACTTAGGTGCTAAGCGCTCAGTACAAGCGATTGCTAACTGCTCAACATCAACAACAGCTTTACCATAAAGACTATTAGTTTTCATCACTTGCTGAACATTAAAGTAAGCTCCATTAACGTCAATAGACTGTAATACTTGCGCAAATATTCGAGAGCTTAATTGCTCTCCAAAGCTAAGAATGGCATCTCCTTGCTTTACACTATGCTGCTGTGACTGTTTTAGTGCATGTGTCGATAACTGATCAAGCAAGCTAGTTATTTCAGAGTTTAATGCCTGCTCAACGTCATTGTCTAAATACTGAGTGATATTTAATTGAATTGCATGAATTTTTTCAATAATTTCTTCTTGCTCTTCAACTGAGATGTTTTCTTGGCTTAACCGTACTAAATAGTTAGTAACGCCCGCACTAGCGGAAACTACTACTAATCGATTCCTGCTTTCGTTTTTAATAATATGCGCACAACGTAACATTGCCTGATAATCAGCAACACTCGTGCCGCCGAACTTAGCGACGGTAATAGATAAATTTTGTCTAGACTCTTCTTGAGATAGCTCTTGATGAAACATGGGTAATCTTCCTAAGTGCAATGATTTTCTAATAATTCAATAACAAAATCATTCACGAATTAATGCAGGAAGAGCATGACTGAACAGTTTGGCAGGCTAACGTAATAACAAAATGGACATACGCGCGATGTAACTTTTTCAGCCAGAAGCTCTCCACCTTAGCCTTTTCAGACAGTAAATCAGGTGACAGCCCTAAGGATTCAGCCTTAGTGACCGAACAAAAACAGCCACAGTGTTAATGCTCTCGGCGATAATCTCCTTCAATAACGCGTATTGGAATGTGGTTCCTAATACCTTACGGTATAACGTTATCTACCTAGTCATCGCTCCTCTTCTGGTGTTGTTAAAATAGTTTAAATAAAAACATTTGAGCAACTGCTCTATTAAACCTTAAATAAGAAATAAATGCAATAGACTTTTAGATGGCTAGGATAATTTTTGTATAAAATTATTTTACCAAATAACTTAACTAAATATCGTAAACAAAACTTTGATATAGTGATAAATACTTTCAATCCACATAATTGAATCTAATGGATTTATTTTTACTTAAAAAAATCATTTCAGTGTTTATCATGCCAATTAATTTGGTGTTGATTTTATTATTGTTATCTATTTTTTATTTTCGAAAACGTCCTAGTAGAAGCTTTAAGTGCTTAATTTCAGCATTTTTACTCTTAACTATCGCTTCTGTGCCTGCTGTTTCTGATAAATACATGGTAAGTATTGAAGATAATTATGTAGCTTTTACCCGCTCGAGTGTGCCTGTTGATTACATTATTGTTCTAGGAGGATGGCATGAGAGCAATGATGCATTACCTGTGACTAGCCAACTTAATTCAGACTCCTTGCATAGACTGGTAGAGGTTATTCGAGTTTATAATTTACATCCGGAAGCTAGAATAATAACTTCGGGTCATCACAATGTAGGTGATGTGTCTAATGCACAAAAAATGAAACAAGCATTAATGCTTTTAGGGTTACCTGAGCAAAAAATCATTACTGAAAATTTCCCCAAAGATACTGAAGAAGAAGCACAATTAATTAGCCCTAGAGTTCAAGGAAGCAATGTTGTTTTAGTGACCAATGCTGATCATATGCTTCGATCAATGAAATATTTTCAAGCCCAAGGAGTTGAGCCAATACCTGCCCCTACGGGGTTTTGGGTTAAAAATATCAACAGTTCAAAATCTTGGGGCTATTATATTCCAAGCAGCAGAAAACTACAGCAAACAACGATTGCTTGGTATGAAAGTTTAGGTCTTTTTGTACAATGGATTAAAGGCTTAATTTAGTGGCTGTCCACATCTATTGCACCTCTTCTTTATGAGCACAAACTAACAGACATAAAAAAACCAGAGTAAAGATTAACAATCACTCTGGTTTATTATCTTTTTTAAAATAGACTTACATTTGTTCGCTTACATATGCTCAATTATGCAATCACCAAACTGTGAACAAGTTACTAAGGTAGCATCATCCATCAAACGTTCGAAATCATAAGTAACAGTTTTAGCACCGATTGCTCCGGACATTCCTTTTAAAAGTAAATCGGCAGCTTCAACCCAGCCCATATGTCTTAACATCATTTCTGCTGATAATATTACTGAACCAGGATTAACCTTGTTTTTACCTGCATATTTAGGTGCTGTGCCATGAGTTGCTTCGAAAATAGCCACTTCATCATTTATATTAGCGCCTGGAGCAATACCAATACCACCCACTTGTGCCGCTAAGGCATCAGATAAATAGTCACCATTTAAGTTTAGCGTTGCAATAACGCTATACTCTGCAGGACGTAACAACACCTGTTGCAACATCGCATCAGCAATGACATCTTTAATAATTATTTCTTTACCTGTTTTAGGATGTTTAATGCGACACCAAGGACCGCCATCAATTAATTCTGCGCCAAACTCTTCACAGGCTAATTGATAACCCCAATCTTTAAAGGCGCCTTCAGTAAACTTCATAATGTTACCTTTGTGCACTAAAGTTACTGAATCTCTATTATGGTCTATAGCGTATTGAATAGCTTTTCGAACTAAACGTTGAGTACCTTCTTTAGAAACTGGCTTTATCCCAATACCGCAATTTTCTGTAAAACGAATTTTCGTAACGCCCATTTCCTCAGTTAAGAAAGAAATGACTTTTTTAGCGCTGTCACTGCCTGCTTGATACTCAATACCGGCATAAATATCTTCTGTATTTTCACGGAATATTACCATATCAACTTCGCAAGGTTTTTTAACAGGGCTTGGCACTCCTGTAAACCACTGCACAGGACGCTGACAAACGTATAAATCTAAAATTTGACGTAAAGCAACATTTAACGAGCGCATTCCACCACCAACAGGCGTTGTTAATGGCCCTTTAATGCCTACTTTATACTCTTTAAACATTTCTAATGTTTCATCTGGCAACCAAGTTTCAGAATCATAAACCTGAGTTGCTTTCTCACCAGCATACACTTCCATCCAAGCAATTTTTTTATCATTGCCATAGGCTTTACTGACAGCAGCATCAACCACTTTGATCATAGGCGGAGTTACATCAATACCAATACCATCACCTTCAATAAAAGGAATAATAGGGTTATTCGGTACTAATAATTTGCCATTAGATACTGTGATTTTATCACCTGAACTGGGAATTGAGATTTTACTTGTCATAAAGCGCTCTCCTAATTGGAAGAATGGGCATCGAACAATGCCTATAAAATATATATATACCCATGTTACCTCAAGATGCAGGATTCAGCGAGAATTAAAAGGCTTATAGGAAAGGCATTGATTGAAGAGAATGGTTGTTCCCTTGTCAAAATCAATAACGTAGCATATACGCCTTTTAAACTCGCCCTACGGGGACTTCTGAGCAAATCATGCTCGTTGTTGTATCTGTTTTTAAGGGAGTGACCATTAATAAAAAGATACGCCTTGATCATGAATCGCTCAGTAGTCCTGAAACTCGCATCTTGAAGTATCATGGGTATCAATGAAACAGAATGATAAATCAATTAATATTCACAATAAATATCAATTTTGTTAACTTAGCTTAGTTTCCTGATGTAGTGATTTAAGCCTTGATTACACCTAAAGTAAAGTAAAAAGAGCAATTACACTAAAATTTAAACTCTAATGTTGAATATTTATTTGATGAATAGCTCATTTTAACTCTGAAAGGGTTAAGTTTTTAACTTAACCCTTTATCTTTATAAATAACTATTTATTACAAAGCCCTAAAAATTTGCTCTGTTGTTTCTTTGGCATCACCAAAAAGCATTTGAGTATTGTCTTTAAAGAATAATGGATTTTGCACACCGGCATAACCTGGACTCATTGAACGTTTAAAAACGACCACTTCTTTTGCATTCCAAACTTCAAGTACTGGCATACCCGCAATTGGACTATTTGGATCATCATTTGCAGCAGGGTTTACCGTATCATTAGCACCAATAACTAACACTACATCCGTTTCAGGAAAATCATCATTAATTTCATCCATGCCCAATACAATATCATAAGGTACTTTTGCTTCAGCGAGAAGTACATTCATGTGCCCGGGTAATCGCCCGGCAACAGGGTGAATAGCAAAGCGCACCTTAATACCTTTATTAATTAACTGTTGCGTCATTTCATACACAGGGTATTGAGCTTGTGCTACTGCCATGCCATAACCTGGTGCTATCACTACCGATTTAGCACTACGTAATAAATCAGCAACCGCCTCGGCTTGTACTTCTCTGTGCTCTCCATAATCTTTATCTTCATCAATAACCACTGTTGTACCAAAGCCACCAGCAATTACACTGATAAATGAGCGGTTCATCGCTTTACACATGATATAAGATAAAATAGCACCTGATGAGCCAACTAAAGCCCCCGTAATGATAAGTAAATCATTACTTAGCATAAATCCTGCTGCTGCTGCTGCCCAACCAGAGTATGAATTAAGCATAGAAACAACCACTGGCATATCAGCACCACCAATAGAAGCAACAAGGTGCCAACCGAATACTAAAGCGACAACAGTCATTAAAAATAATGCTGTATTAGAGCCACCATTATTAACAAAGGTTAATAGCAATAAGAAACTGAATATTCCTGCAGCTAGATTCATTTTATGGCGATGAGGTAACATCAAAGCACTTGAACTTATCGAGCCACTCAATTTACCAAAAGCAACAATAGAGCCGGTAAAGGTAACTGCACCAATAAAGATTCCTAAGAAAACTTCTGTTAGATGAATATTCATAGCTACTTGTTGAGCAGCGGTAATAACAACACTGTGTCCTGCCTCAAAATAACTATTAAAACCAACTAATACGGCAGCCAAGCCGACAAAACTATGCAATATAGCAACAAGCTCTGGCATTTGTGTCATTTCAACTTTATTGGCTAGTCGTAGCCCTATACCTGAGCCAATCACCATAGCAACAATAATGACCAAAACATTAGAAACTCTTGGATCAAAAATTGTTGTCAGTAATGCAATTGCCATACCTATCATGCCGTACAAGTTACCTTGTTTGGCCGTTTCTTGTTTGCTTAGACCAGCTAAACTAAAGATAAAAAGTAACGCTGCAACCACGTAGGCTGCGCTGATAAAACCGTTAGACGCTATTTGTGTAGATTCCATACTACTCCCCTACTTACTAAACATTTTTAACATACGACTAGTCACTTTAAAGCCACCAACAATATTTATTGTTGCCACCAAAGTTGCTAATGCTGCGAGTACTTGTACCAAAATATTATCCGAGCCTATTTGCAATAGTGCTCCAACAATAATAATGCCCGAAATCGCATTGGTTACGCTCATCAATGGCGTATGCAGTGAATGACTAACATTCCACACCACGTAATAACCAATAACACAAGCCAATACAAACACAGTAAAGTGAGTAAGAAAATCAGCAGGAGCAACACTGGCAACCCAGCCAAACAAGGCTATTCCTGCTGCCATGAAGGCATATTTCTTAGTTGGCGATGCAGGCTCTTCTTCAACTTGTGCAACAGGCTCTGCTTTAGCTTTTTGAGCTGGCGCAGGAGCGGCACTAACTTGAATTGGTGGTGGTGGGAAGGTCACTTCATCTTCTTTAACCACGGTCATATTGCGAATAACTACATCGTCAAAATCAATATTGAACGTGCCATCCTTCTCTTTACAAAGTAACTTAGCTAAATTCACTAAATTATTAGAGTAAAGCTGTGATGATTGATTCGGTAAACGTGAGACTAAATCAGTATAACCAATCACTTTGACGTCATGAGCATTAGCTACCTTACCGGTAACGGTACATTCACAATTACCACCGCCGCCAGCGGCTAAATCAACAATGACACTACCTGCTTTCATTGACTTAACCATTTCTTCTGTAATAAGTTTAGGAGCAGGTTTTCCAGGAATCATCGCTGTAGTAATAATGATATCAACATCTTTAGCTTGTTCAGCAAAAAGTGCCATTTCAGCATCAATAAAAGCTTTACTCATTTCTTTAGCGTAACCATCTCCTGATCCAGTATCTTCTGGCTCTTCGTAATCCATTTCAAGAAACTCAGCTCCCATACTTTCAATTTGTTCTTTTACTTCAGGGCGTGTATCAAACGCTCGAACAATTGCCCCTAAGCTACTAGCAGTACCAATAGCAGCAAGGCCGGCAACTCCTGCACCGATAATCATTATTTTCGCTGGTGGCATTTTACCTGCAGCGGTTATTTGTCCGGTAAAAAAACGACCGAAATGGTGGGATGCTTCAATAACAGCGCGATAACCTGCAATATTTGCCATAGAGCTTAGCGCATCCATCGATTGAGAGCGCGTCATCCGTGGTACCATTTCCATGGCTAATGTTGTAATTGATTTTTCCCGAAGGGCCTCTAATAACTCAGGACTTTGTGCTGGTGCAATAAAGCTAATAAGCGTTGCACCATCATTCATTAATTCAACTTCATCTAATGTGGGAGCATTTACTTTTAAAATTATATCACTTTGCCAACAATTTTTCTTAGCGACAACATTTGCACTGCTGTTGCTATATTCTTCGTCGGTAAAACTTGCCTTAGTACCTGCACCTTTTTGTACTTGTACAGTAAAGCCCAATTTGATTAGTGCACTAATTGAGCTTGGTGAGCCTGCTACACGGTTTTCACCCTTTAGCGACTCTTTGGGAATGCCAATGATCATAAAACACCTTTAAACAGTTGATAAAAAAGACTAACTGTTTAATGTTTTACCATTTATCGCTCTAATATTAAACACCCATTTAAAAATAATTTCTCCTTTACTTGCTAATTAAGCAATTACTTATTAAATTAATTTTAAAAGCAGATAAAAATGGATTTTTTCATATTCAATTGTAGGAGTCCGTAGTTTGTTTAAAAAGCTTTTTATGCTCGCGTTACTATTTGTTAAGGTTTGCCTTGCTGAGCAAAACCCACCCACGAATACAATAAAGTTAGGTATGTCCAATGCATTAACGGGTCCAACATCTCAACTTGGGCAAGACCTTAGTAAAGGCGCATTCATTTACTTTAAACAACTCAACAACTTTGATGGAATAAATGGACAAAAGGTAGAATTAATAAGCTTAGATGATGCATATGAACCCGAAAATACAGTTCGAAATACCAAAATACTCATAGAACAAGAACAAGTTCTAGCCTTATTCAATTATGTTGGCACACCAACCTCTCATGCGATTTTACCGACGTTAAAACAAACAAACATTCCTTATTTAATGCCTTTTACGGGAGCTGACTTTTTACGTACACCTGTTATTAATAATATTTTTAATTTACGTGCAAGTTATTCACAAGAAGCTCAAGCACAAGTTGATTTTTTAGTTACCAAGAAAGGGTTTAGTCAAATAGCACTGGTGATACAAGCGGATGAATTTGGTTTAGCTGCCCAAAGAAGTTATGTTCAAATGATGAAAAAATTTAATTTAAAGCCTGTTATAGATGAGCGCTTTAAACGTAATTCAAATGATATCGAAAAAGTTTTAGCTCACTTAAAAACCAAGCCCTTAGATGCCATTATTTTTGTTGGTACCTATCAACCATTTAGCCATTTAATCAATTTAAGTTATGAGCAGGGATTACGTCCTTTTTTTAGCACGCTATCCTTTGTTTCCAGCCAAGATGTTTTTTCTCGATTAAAACACCCTAGCAAGGTGGTAGTGAGTGAAGTTATGCCTGAGCCATCACAATGTCAATGGCAAATATGCAGGCAGTTTATTAGGGACATGTCAAAAGCAGGGTATCAACAATTAAACAGGTTGCAATTTGAAGGTTACCTTAACGCTCACATTTTCAGCTTAGTCGCGAAACAATGCGGAGATAAATTAACTAGAACATGCCTAATGAAAAAATTTGAATCTTTTGAGCTAAAAAAAGAGGGGCTTAATATTTCATTTTCGCCCAATAATCATCAAGGATTAAACCAAGTGTATTTATCTTTTAGTGATGCTGCAATAGAAGAGTTACTGGTCTATAAATAAACATTGTCATGTAAACTTATTTATCTTCCTTTGCTTACCGACCACGTTTCAAAAAGTGCAGCACTTATGACTAAAATACCCCCGACAATGGTCATTACATTTACCCTTTCACTCAATAATAAAAAAGCTAAAACACTACCGTATAGTGGTTGCAAGCAAGAAATAAGCCCTGCGGTGGTTGCTGATAAATGACGTAAAGATGAAGCAAACAAAGCATGAGGCATAGCAGTAAAAACAACACCAACTAGCAAAATAAGTAACCAATCACGGTTAGTCACTTCCGATAACGGTACTTCAATAAATAATCCGAGCATAAGAAAAGCAACAAGGGTTTGATACAACATTGTATGTGGCCCGGAATAATGACTAAAATAATTTTTATGGAGAATATTTCTCAAAGCAAAGAAAAAAGCTGAGATAACACCTGTCGCTATTCCTAACGTAACTTGATTTCCTAAATTAATTTCAGGAATTAATAAGAATATGCCGATTAAAACAATAACGGCAATGACGACATCTTTCACTTGAGGCTTCTTTTTTCCGGTAGTTCGGTTTAAAAGGGGCTCTAAAAACACGGTAATAACAGGGTAAGTAAAAAAGGCAATAATACCAATAGTTACCCCAGCCATTTGCATACCAGCAAAATAAGTAACCCAGTGAATTCCTACCACAACACCAAGTAATACTGCAATTCCATAGTCTTTAGCGCTTGCTAATATTATTTTTTTCTTTTGCAATGTTAATAAAGTAAATAGCACAATCGCCGCAACGCCTGTGCGGTAAACAGTAATATCTAGGGCAGGCAGCCCTATAAGTTTTGAAAATAAAGCCGTGCCGCCAAAAAGCAGTACCGATAAATGTAAAAAAACAAGGCTTTGTTGCTGAGCTTTCATAGTTGTGTTTCGATTTTAACTTATATAATTGTGAGAGTATAAATGTGATGCTGTCGTGATAATTCAAGTAAAAACAATAGGTTAAGCACTAATCAAGATCATTGAGCGGCCAAGTAACGATATAGTCTTCAAAATCTTCAAGATGTACATCATCATCTTTAACTATTTTTCCACGCACCGACATGCCAGCTTTGTGCATTGCCGATTTTTTACCTTTGTGAAGTAATGGATGCCAAGACGGCATACCGCGTCCTTCTTGCAGTCGCCGGTAAGTACAACTTGGTGGCATAAAAAAAACATCCGCTAAATTATCTTGTGTTAATTGCACACAATCTGGCACTAGTTTAGTTCTTTTAGTGTATTGACCACATTGACATGTTTTTTCATTAAGTAAATAACAAGCAATACTAGAGTAGACAACCTGCTCTCCCTCTTTTAGGTGATCCGTTGGTTGCAGTTCACTGTGATCATCGGTGTTTTCATCGTCAATAAACTTATTGAGGCAACACTTGGCACAACCATCACACAATGATTCCCATTCACTACGAGACATTTCAGCTAAAGTTTTACGTTGCCAAAAAGGCCTATTTGTTTGTTGATCTGTCATGACTAAGTACTTTCTAATGAATTGGAGGGAACTTGATTCGATCTGATAAATGACCAACAGAGCTAACAAAATAATAAGATAAATTCCAATGCATCAAGCTTTTATAATTATCATAAGCCAAATATGCACGACCGTTTTCGTCATCAGGAAAAACAAGCGCAGCTTTAATATCTACACTAGGAAGATTTGTGCCATCAGTGCGTCGCACTCCAAGTGCTTGCCATTGCGCTAACGTTTTTTCTGTTTCAGTCCAAGCTTTTAACCAATTTTTACGACTACCTGTATTTTTAGGTATGGCTAATAATGTATCAAAGTTTTCTGGCAATTTAACTTGACGTCCCCAAGTTAAATCATCGTCCCAACCTTCTTTTTGTAAATAATTTGCCATTGATGCAAAGATATCTACTTGGTTTTCCCAAATATCTTTTTTACCGTCGCCATCGCCATCAACCGCATAAGCTAAAAACGATGTTGGCATAAATTGGTTTTGCCCCATAGCGCCAGCCCATGAACCTTTCATGTTATCAATTTTGATATGGCCTTCATCTAAAATAGTAAGCGCTGCCCACAATTGTTTTTTAAAAAAAGCTTCTCGTCGTCCTTCATAAGCTAGCGTAGATAAAGCTGAAACAACATTATAACCACCGGTAAATTTACCAAAATTAGTTTCTAACCCCCATAATGCAACAATAAATCGAGGCTGAACGGCATAGTCATTCCCTATTTTGGTCAAAATATCTTTGTGCTCTTTATATAATTTTCGCGCCTTTTTTACTTTCCAACTTGGAACCCGCTTGGGTAGGTAAGTATCTAAGGTTTCAACTTTTTCAGGTTGTTTGCGATCTGCTGCTACTGCTCGTTTATGAAATTTAACTTTAGCAAAGCTTTCATCAATCAAGCTTTGTTCAAAACCTTGAGTTAATGCTTCTTCTTTTAATTCAATAATATATTGCGTAAAACCTTCTTCAGTTAAAGTTTTTGCTTGTAAATTTTTCAACGGCAGCAGTGTGATGCTAACAACAAATAGCGAGGTAATAATATGGCTAAATTTCATTAACTAATTTCCCTTTTCAGTTTGGTTTTCTTTAGCCATATCAGCTTTATGCTGCTTTAATAAATCTTCTTTTGGAGGTGGTAACTGCAAATAATATCCCTGTTCACTTAAGTTCGTTTTTACTTTCGATAAATCTGCAAAGGCTAATTTCTCTTTGGTTGCCAAATTAATCAAAGTCACCAATGTAGGCGTACCAAACGTGATCATTAATGGCTCAGGAACAGAAGAAAAGTCATCACGTGTTTTAACAAAAAGATAAGTGTGTTCTTTTTTAGCACTTTTATAAATAGCACATAGCATAATGGAGACCTATGAGTTTTTATCTTGAGTACAGACACCAAGATAATTAGAAAATGGGTTATTAATATATCACGCACTAGCACTGATATGCGATACAATGACACAATAAATTACATTAGTTTTTAATCCGCTTTAACAAGCTTTTAATAAACCATTAAAATCAACATTAGGTAAATCAATGAAAGCACCTTTATACAATGAAATTCTCGATATTTGTCAATTAATAGCAAACGCTTCTGCTGAAGGTAACGATGAAGCTAGAAACGATGCTTGTAAAAACTTGCAAAAGCTATGTGCTACAAATCAAGATTCTCCTAAAGATCACCCTTTACAATGGGAAGCATTAGGCGATTTTACAGAGGATGGTGACTTAGCAATGGATATTTATGAAATAGCATTAGCTAGTGCTGATAAATTAGAACTACCAACGTTTGCTGCTTCTATCTATTTAGCTATGGCGCAAAGACAACATGAATTTGAAGAAACGGAAAAAACAATTGAATATGCAAAACAAGCTGAAATTGCTAGCGAGAATATTGACAGTGATGAATTAAAACAAGAAATAAAAGCATTTTTAGCCGATCTTTAAAAACGGCTTCAATGCTAGAACTTAAAGCCGTTATCAGCAAATTTTTGTAAGGTTTCACCAAATAACTCTTTACGCCAAACAGTTAGAATATCAGGATAAGTCCCTGTATCACTACTCAACTTTTTAGCCTCATTCAAATCATAATACCAAGTCAAAAACTGATTAATCTGTTTCTTTGAGGCTAAATTTTCAATCGCTAAATCATGTTTCTCACTTACAGCATTTATAAAGGTTTTAATATCTTTAAACGTTTGCTTGTAGCCGGGATATTCATCTAAACGCTGTATTTTTTGGGGATAATCAACTTCACTAACTTGTGATGCTTGTTTTAGCACCGCTAACATGGCTTTACCTTTATGGCGAATATCAAGTATCTCAGCGCCATCAAGCTTATTCATAGCGGATAAGTTTTCAGGGTTATGAGAAGCAACAGCCATCAATGTGTGTTCTTTTACTACAAAACCCAAAGGTAAATCACGAGTTTTCGCTTGTTGATAACGCCATTTAGCTAGGTGTTGTAAAACATTTAATTGCTTGGAATTTAAACGCCAAGCTAGCTTAACTTGACGATATAATTGATTTTCATCAATTGGGGTAAATTTTCTCTCAATTAGCAATTGTGTTTCTTGTTTAGCATAACTAAACCACCCTGCTTGTTCAATTTGAGCAACTAACGTTGGGTAAATATCAAACAGGTGCTCAACATCTGCACTGGCATAGTTTAATTGATTTTCAGAAAGTGGCCTTTTCATCCAGTCGGTACGAGACTCAGATTTATCTAGCTTAATATCTGTGAAATGTTCAACCATAGCAGCATAACCCATTGATAAACCGTGCCCTAGAAAGGACATTATTATCTGGCTATCAATTAAATTAACCGGCTTGCACTTAGCACTTGTTAAGAACACCTCTAAATCTTCCGAGCAGGCGTGCAGAACTTTGGTAATATTCTCATTAGTAAGCAACTGCCAAAATGGTGATAAATCATCAATCGCTACAGGGTCAATTAGAGCTAACTGTTCACCATCAAACACCTGCAACAAACCTAATTTAGGGTATAAAGTTCGAGTACGAACAAACTCTGTGTCTATGGCTAAAACACTTGCTTTGCTATATTGCTGGCAAAGGGCTTGTAAACTTGTAAAATCTTCTATTAATTGATACTGCATAGTTTATTTTTAATGTTATAAATTATTTAGACTTACTCGGCATTTAATGTTGTTATCTCTGAACTACTTTCTTCTGCGACGAGTTGATTGCTGATGACGCTGCTGATGTTTTTTCACAGAGCGACGTATTCGACGACTCTTTGCGTTATCCATGGCTTTTTCATCAACTTTTACTTTTGATTGTGTTTCTGATGTTAACTGTACTAACTTACGATAATAGTTAACATCTTTTAAGCCCAATTCAGTCCAACCACCTAAAGGCAATTGACGTTGCATTTCCATATCACCATAACGAACACGAATTAAGCGACTAACTTGTACTTCTTGGCTTTCCCATAAACGTCTTACTTCACGATTACGTCCTTCAGAAAGCACAACATGAAACCAATGATTCCTGCCTTCTCCACCACGATAAGTTATTTTTTGAAAACGTGCTGGCCCATCTTCTAACTTAACGCCTGCACGAAGCCTTTGCAGCATTGCTTCATCAATTTCACCAAAGACTCGTACTGCATACTCACGTTCAACTTTTTGCGAGGGATGCATCAAACGGTTAGCTAATTCACCATCAGTGGTGAATAACAACATACCTGAAGTATTGATATCCAAGCGGCCAACTGCGACCCAACGACCCGCTTCTAAAGGTGGTAAGCGATCGAATACTGTTGCTCTGCCTTCAGGGTCTTTACGTGTACACATTTCACCTTCAGGTTTGTTGTACATCAACACACGACAAATATCTTCTTCTTGCGCGGTTAATTTAACTTGATGACCATCAATACGAATTTGCTCAGTGCCATCAACTCTATCTCCAAGAAAGGCATTTTTACCATCAACACTTACACGCCCTTGACTGATCAGAGCCTCTATTTCTCGACGTGATCCTTTGCCTGCTCTGGCTAAAACTTTTTGTAATTTCTCAGAATCTTTTACGGTAGCTTTTTGAAAGTCGACTTTTACAGGCTTTTCTTCAAGCTTCTTACTTTTGACTTTACTTTTACTTTGCTCTGCTTTATTCAAACCTTTCTTAGCAACAGATTTTTTACCTGCACCACGACTGCCATACTTATTACTGTCTGATCTAGCTTCTGACTTACTTGTATGCTTAGTGTCGCTAGTCTCACGTTTGCTATTAGATTTTTTATTGTCTTGTGACATTATTTTTACTCTGTTACGTCAGTAGTAGTTCCCTAGAAACTTACTTCTGGCTCAATTTATACATTATTTTATTTTTACCGTGACTTCTAGTAACGTTATTTTATTCGAATGGAGAAGGATCACCTTCACCTACTCGAATAACTTCAATATCATCATTGGAAAAATCAACCACGGTGGTTGGATGTTCACCTAAATGACCACCATTGATGATTAAATCTACTTGATGTTCTAATAAATCACGAATGTGTTCAGGATCAAATTCTGCCATGGATTCACCAGGCATGATCAAACTAGTCGACATTATAGGCTCTGCCAGTTCAGCCAACAAGGCTTGGCAAATATTATTATCTGGCACTCTAATACCAATAGTTTTCTTTTTCGGATTTAATAATCGCTTAGGGACTTCTTTGCTACCCTTAAAAATAAAGGTATAGGCCCCGGGAGTATTGGCTTTCAAAAGTCGATACGCACTATTATCAATTCGAGTATATTCTGATAGTTGCGATAAATCCTGACAAACTAAAGTAAAGTTATGCTCTTTATCGATATTTCTAATTTGGCAAATTCGCTCTAGTGCTTTTTTATCACCTAAATGACAACCTAAGGCATAACCAGAATCGGTAGGGTAAACAATCACGCCACCTTGATTGATGATCGCCACCGCTTGTTTCATTAAGCGCCCTTGGGGGTTATCTGGGTGTACATAAAAAAACTGACTCATGATGCTTTCCTTTTTTAACCCTTAAAATATATTACTCAAAATCTTTACTATAATTTCCACACTATTCCCACATTGCCCAAACAGGTATAGCCCCATCAGGTAAAATCAAATTACGACCTAAGTCTGACCACTTATTAGGATGATGAAAATCAGAGCCCGTTGAGGCATGCAAATTATATTCTAAACAATAGTTTAGCATTATTTGCCGTTGTTGGGGATTCATTTGAGGCAAAACCACTTCTAAAGCATCCCCCTGACTTTCTTTATAATGAACAATTAAACGTCTTAGCCATTTTGCCGATAAATCATAACGAATAGGGTGTGCCATAACGGCACTACCACCAGCAACATGAATAGCTTCAACAGCTTGTTCAATTGAACACCATTGGGGTTTTACATAAGCTTTTTGAGTATTACGACCTTTTTTACCTAGATATTGGTCAAAAGCTTTTTGCATCGTACCAACATGACCTTGTTGATATAAAACTTTAGCAAAGTGTGCACGTGTTATTGTTCCTGTCCCTGCAAGCTTTTTGGCATCATGGTAGGCATCAGGAAAACCACAGCTAACCAACTTTTCACCTATTGTTATTGCCCTTTGCTCTCGGGCTTGTTGTTGACTTGCAATTAATTGCTGTAATGTAGAGTTATTTATATCAAAATTTAAACCAACAATATGGATTTCAAAACCTTGCCAAGCAGTAGAAATTTCAATGCCTGAAACTAATTTAATTGGAATGTTTTTTTCCAATATATAATCTTGAGCTATATTAAAACCTTCAACTGTATCGTGATCGGTTATTGCCAAAACTTCTATTTGATAGTTAACCGCCCTATCTATCAAGGTTTGTGGCGATAAACTACCGTCAGAGCAATGCGTATGACAATGCAAATCAATACGACCATGAGAAAAACCTTCGTTTTTTTCAATTAGAAAAGGAAAATCAGTGGTTGACAGCAACGCCATAATAAGGTCTTCTATAGGAACTTTATTGCAGGGAGATTTATAGCCTGCCAAACTTAAAAGCAAGTTTACTGATAAGAACGAAATAATGATACTAGCAAAGCAATTTAATTTAACACAAAACCAACTTCGTTGGTGGTGGCATAACTCTACATAAGTGGGTTGTGATAATTGCGTGTATCTTGCGAAAAGCTTAATAAAATAAAGCTAAAGAAGATCAAAAACAAATTTCAAAAACCCGCTAAACTTAGCGGGTTTTCTGCTTTTTTAAGACAACGAATTTTACTACAATAAACAAGAGATAAGACAATGAATAAAACAAGAACATGGTTTCTTTGGTGGCTTCAGCCAATTTATGCCGGATGACTTTAGTTACAAAATTACCACTATAAGAAGAATACAATGACAACACAGAATCAAACCAATGCAACCGTATGCACGTTAACGGATAATGCTAATTACCAAAGCGATCCGCTTAGTGTTTATCAATTGCTTTGCCATAATAAAGTAAATAATTTACTGCTAGAATCTGCAGAAATAGATCAAAAACATTTATTAAAAAGCCTATTACTAGTTGATGCCGCTTTAAAAATAGTCTGCAACGGTAATACCGTTACCTTTAACGCGTTAACACTTAATGGACAAGCGGCTTTGGAGTTTGCGGCTAGTCAGTTACAACAACATGCAAAGCTCAGCTTATCTGATAACAAAGAAACGTTAACCGCTATTTTCTCCGATATTCCCACAGAACTTGATGAAAAATCTCGTTTAATGGCTGTTAATCCATTTGAAAGTTTACGCCTGTTTAAGCGTATAGAAAATAGTAACAACCATCACTTTGCTATATTTCTTGGTGGTGCATTTGCTTTTGATATGATCAGCATCAGTGAAACCTTGCCAGAGGTACCAGACGGTGAAAACACTTGTCCAGATTTTGTTTATTATTTAGCTGAAACCTTGGTGATTATTGATCACGAAGAGCAAAGTACAGAAGTCATTGCCAATATTTTTTCTGCTGATAATTGTGAAAAAGAAGATAAATCGAAAGAGCATGAAGTTCAAAAACAACTAACTGAGCGCATTACAGAAATAAAACAGTTATTATCAAGTGATATAACACCAGAGCGAGTTGCAGGTCTTACCAGAAGTCAAAAAGTAAGTACTTCAGGCTCTCAAACAGTTTCTGTTGATATTAGTGATGAACAATTTTGCCAAAACGTTGAGTTATTAAAAGAAAATATTCGCGCTGGTGATATTTTTCAAGTGGTGCCATCACGAACATTTTCATTACCTTGTCTTGATAGTATAGCCGCTTATCAGGCATTAAAAATTAGCAACCCGAGTCCTTACATGTTTTATCTTAAAGACAGTGACTTTTGTATGTTTGGTGCATCACCTGAATCGGCAATAAAATATCAACAAGATTCACCAGAAGGAAAGCGCCAAGTTGAAATTTATCCAATTGCAGGAACTCGCCCTCGAGGCTTTAATAAAGATGGCGGCATATCATTAGATTTAGACTCAAGAATCGAACTGGAATTGAGACAAGATAAAAAAGAATCAGCCGAACATATTATGCTTGTTGATTTAGCTCGTAATGATATCGCCCGTGTTTGCAAAGCTGGAACACGGCATGTAGCTGATTTATTAAAGGTAGATCGTTATTCTCACGTTATGCACTTAGTTTCACGTGTTTGCGGTACATTACTAGAAGAATTAGATGCATTACATGCATACCAAGCCTGTATGAACATGGGTACACTGTCAGGTGCCCCAAAAGTAAAAGCCACTTCACTTATTAGAGAAATAGAAGGTAAACGGCGTGGCAGTTATGGGGGAGCTGTAGGTTATCTAACGGGTGATGGTGAAATGGATACCTGTATTGTTATACGCTCAGCTTTTGTAAAAAACAACATCGCCCAAGTTCAAGCAGGTGCAGGTGTCGTTTATGATTCAATACCTCAAGCCGAGGCTGATGAAACCAAACAAAAAGCACAAGCCGTGATTAATGCAGTACTTACTTCAAATGAAGCAGAAAACAAGTCACTACTTCAAGGAGCGAGCTAATGACTACAGCTAAAGAGCAAAACAAGACCAAAATTGATACAAAAACTAACGCAAAATTAAAGACAAAGTTATTTATGCTCGATAACCTTGACTCATTTACTTATAACCTAGTGGATGAATTTCAATGTTTAGGTTTTGAACCAACCGTTTACCGTAATATCTTAAGTGCTGATTTTATCTTCAGGAAAATGCTTGAACATACTAAGCACACAAGCGAAAAAGTTATTTTGGTATTGTCACCAGGTCCTGGGGAGCCAAAAAACGCAGGTTGCTTAATGGCATTAATAAAACTATGCGCAGGTAAGATACCTATGCTTGGTATTTGTTTAGGTCACCAAGCATTAATTGAGCATTATGGTGGCAGTGTCGCACGTGCAGATGAAATTGTTCATGGTAAAGCATCTCCCATTAATCACTGTGAGAGTGGTGCTTTTGTCAATATTCAAAACCCATTACCTGTTGCTCGTTATCACTCATTGGTTGGAAAAAACATTCCTGATGCTCTTACTGTCATTGCCGATTATAACACTATGCCGATGGCTATTTGCCGCGAAAGGGATGCTGTATTAGCCTATCAATTTCACCCTGAATCAATTTTAACAACTTTTGGCGCGACACTATTAGCGCAAAGTTTTGATTACTTACTGGCTTTAAGCGAACGCTTAAATACCAACTTGCAAGGAGCTTAACATGACTAGCACCAACAATCCCTTAGCTCAACTAGTTGAGAATCAAGATTTATCTCAAAAAGAAACCGAGCTATTTTTTAAACAAGTACTCCAGGGTGAGATTGATCCTGCACTATTAGGCAGCGTGCTCACCGCATTAAAAATAAAAGGTGAAACTCCTGCAGAAATCGCAGGAGCTGCCGTCGCTATTCGCAGTGCTGCGACAGTATTTCCAGAGCAAGCATATACCGTAGCAGATTGTGTAGGAACAGGCGGTGATGGCGCAAACACTATTAATATTTCTACTACCGCTGCAATACTGAGCGCAGCTTGTGGTTTAAAAATGGCAAAACACGGTAACCGTAGTGTTTCTAGCATGTCTGGATCAGCTGATTTACTAGAAGCTTTTGGCGTAAACTTAAACATGTCACCTGCAACCGCTAATAATTGCTTAGATAAAGCAAATTTATGTTTTTTATTTGCTCCTGCTTATCACAGCGGTTTTAAACATGCTGGCCCTGTTAGAAAGGCCATGGGGATTCGTACTATTTTTAATATTTTAGGACCGTTAGTTAACCCCGCTTCACCAAACACTATGTTACTTGGTGTTTATACGCCTAAATTACTAAAACCCATTGCTCAAGCATTACAGCTTACGGGTGTTAAACGCGCTTTTGTGGTACATGGCAGCGGTTTGGATGAAATAGCACTTCATGGTGATACACAAGTTGTTGAAATTAAAAATGAGCAATTAATTGAACGAACAATTTCTCCAAAAGATTTTGGTTTAGAAAATTATACGCTTAATGATATCAAAGGTGGAACGCCGCAAGAAAACGCTGATATTATCAAAGCCGTTCTATCAGGAAAAGGGCAAGCAGCACATAATGCTGCAGTCGTAATAAACTGTGCTGCTCTGCTTTATTTGCATGATAAAGCTGATAGTTTAAAATCAGCAGCACAAATCGCTAAGGAAGTTTTAGCCAGCGGAAAAGGTTTACAAACTTTAGAGGCTTTAGTTTCCCTTTCAAATGAACAGGAAATTAATTAATCATGGCTAACATATTAGAAAAAATAGTCGTTGATAAACGCATTGAAATTGATGCCCTTAAAATTGCAAAGCCGCTCTCAACTTTTATTGATGAATTAAAGCCAACAACAAAAGATATGTACGCAGTGCTAAAGCGCACTGAAGATAAACCCGAAGCTGGTTTTATTTTAGAATGTAAAAAAGCATCTCCATCAAAGGGCTTAATTCGCCCAGACTTTGATGTTAAAGCTATTTGCCAAACGTATGACAAATACGCTGCGGCTATTTCAGTATTAACCGATGAAAAATATTTCCAAGGCAATTTTGATTACTTAAAACTAGTCACTGACACTGTGAAATGCCCTGTACTGAATAAAGATTTTTTCATTGATACTTATCAAGTCTATTTAGCCCGCTATTACGGCGCAGATGCCATTTTATTGATGCTTAGCGTATTATCAGATAACGAATACCTAGAGTTAGCAAGTATTGCAGAGCAGTACAACTTAGCAGTACTGACCGAAATATCAACCGCAGACGAGCGTGATCGCGCCATTAAATTAAATGCAAAAATGATCGGTATTAACAACCGTAATTTACGTGATTTAAGTACTGATATTGCTCGTACTTTTGATTTTGCACCAACCTTACCTGATGACAGAATTATTATTTCAGAGTCAGGTATTTACAATAATGCCCAAGTACGTGAATTAGCCCCTGCTGTTGATGGTTTCCTCGTTGGAAGTTCATTAATGGCGATGGATAATAATCGCTATAATGATATAGATTTAGCTTGTCGAAAACTTATTTTTGGCAACAATAAAGTGTGTGGTTTAACTGCTCCAGAATACGCCATTGCTGCTGCAACATCAGGTGCTCGGTTTGGCGGCTTAATATTTGCCGAAAAGTCACCTCGGTGTATAACTAAAGAACAAGCACTTAATATAATTAACACTACGCCACATTTGGACTATGTTGGCGTCTTTGTTAACCATAAGCGTTGCGGTATTGTTGATCTAGTTAAAAGCTTGAATTTAACTGCAGTGCAATTACATGGTGATGAAGACGAAAACTATATCAATGAACTTAAAGCACAATTAAATGAACATAACTGCAATAACTGTGAAGTTTGGCAAGCTAGCTCGGTACTAGAAAACGTACCTGAATTAAGCACACAAGTTGCTCACCATGTACTTGATGGAAAATCCCCCGGCTCAGGCCAAAGCTTTGATTGGCGAGTGTTAGCCGATAGCGAGCAAGACTTATCAAACAGCCTGTTAGCAGGCGGGCTAAATAGCGGCAATATCAACTTAGCCCTAGCACAATTAACTAATTTAGATTTATTTGGCTTAGATCTCAACTCAGGCGTTGAAACAAGCCCAGGTATAAAATCCAGCGAAAAACTTAACCAAGTTTTTGCGCAAATAAGGAATTACTA
>Ga0105348_1000095_pt1 | contig 60630 bp, 59 predicted proteins | sample EN8Hudsemesocosm_2_FD_83504 | JGI IMG/M metagenome (GOLD analysis project Ga0105348, IMG submission 83504) | Methane-oxidizing microbial communities from mesocosms in the Hudson Canyon - EN8C Hudson Canyon | ecosystem: Environmental > Aquatic > Marine > Cold seeps | place: Hudson Canyon... | reverse complement strand
TGCTATCCCAGTTATTACTATGAAATGATTTCCCCTTGAAAGTGTCACGACCTTTAAAGTCAGGCGTAACAGGGGTGCTTAATGGACCAGAGGCATTAATTACAAACTGGGCATTATAAGGTTCCCGACCTTCAACATGGAGAATCCAGCGCTGAATGTCTTCACCCCACTCTATTTTTGTCACATTGCTTTTTATGGCCGTTTTTTCATCCAGCTTATGTTTGTTAATAATAAAGTTTGTGTATTGGTTCAACTCATTCTGTTCGGCATACTTCTGAGTCCAGTCATATGGTTCAGAAGCGACAGAATATAAAAGTGATGGCACATCAACGGCGGCACCGGGGTACACATTCTGACTCCACGTCCCCCCCATAAAATCTCGACGTTCTAAAATCAGAAAATCTGTAATGCCTTCTTTGGTCAGGTTCATAGCGGCTAACTGCCCACCAAAACCACTCCCAATAATAATCACTTTATAGTCTTGCTTCATTCTCCACTCCTGTTCTTAGCATATTTATACTTATTTGGTACTTGTCGTCTTTATGCTCGATATCATCATAGACGATCAATCTGACGACACACAACATCAAAACAACCTTACATCTGACGACACCTGTCGTCAATTTATTTTTTGAGCCGCAATTAATCTTTACTTTTCCATTTAAAACAGATCAAATAACGTGATTTATCGGTGCCATCAGGTGCCAAAAAGCAATTAACACGGTAAATATGACAAGTAGTAAACCAAAAAGTATCAATAAACAAGCAGGCCGAATCTATGGAGGCCTAAGCCTTGAAGACCGTAAAAAACAACGGCGAGAACAGTTTTTACAAGCTGGTATAAATGTTTTTGGCACTTCAGGTTTTCGTAGCGCAACCGTGCGTAGCTTATGCAAAGAGGCCAAGCTCACCGACCGTTATTTTTATGAGTCTTACGGTAATTTAGAAAATTTATTAAAAGCAGTCTATGAACACTGCATGACCAACTTAGGCAAAGCGATCCTGCTGGCAATTACTGACGAATACAAAAATGGTGATGCTGCCAGCGCGATTACCGCAGGCCTGAATGCCTATTTTCTTACTCTGGAAGATCCAAAAATAGCACAAATCTGTATGGTTGAATTAGAAGGTATTAACCCTGAAATAAACAATTTATATTATAGGTACATCAATGGTTTCTCCCAGATGCTAATCGCTCTGGCAAGGCACGCCTTTCCCGATATAAAGTTTGATGCCAGTCAACAAGAAATTTTAGGTATTTCTTTTATTGGTGCTATGCGTCAGTCAGCAACCAACTGGTTAATGACTGACTATAAAACTGACCGGGCTTTGATTGTTTCTGCAACAAGCAAATTATTTTTAGGCATGATCTCACTCATCAAATCGTAATTCTAAAACGCTTTTTCCACGCCATACATAGCCACTTAACCACATAACAACTAAATTCATGTGACCCACATCAAGTTTCAATTCAAAGCATTTTTTTCGCAATAAGATGATGACTTAAGTCAAGTCCCCTACTACCATATCGGAGCAATATGTAGTTAGAAAATAAAAAGAACTTTATACATCTCAGGAGAGAGTTATGCCCACAAAAAAAGTTGCACTAGTCACGGGTGGTACCGGAGGTATCGGTACTGCTATTTGCCAGTCTTTATCAACGTCTGGTTTTCATGTAGTTGCAGGTTCAAGTAATGATGAAAAAGCCTCCAAGTGGAAAGCAGCGCAAAAAGAACAAGGTTTCGGGTTCGATACATGTACCGTAAATGTCGCTGACTTTGATAGCTGCACCCGCGCTATTCTTGATGTTGAGGAAATACTTGGCCCTATTGAAGTTCTGGTCAACACCGCAGGTATTACCGCCGACTCAACCTTGAAACGTATGCCTAAAGATGTATGGCAGAGAGTGATTGATGTCAACTTAAGCGGCACTTTTAACATGTGCCGCAATGTCATTGAATCGATGCTCAAACAGAAATCTGGTCGCATTATTAATATCTCGTCAATCAATGGTGAAAAAGGCCAATTCGGACAAGTTAATTACGCAGCAAGTAAAGCAGGCATTCATGGCTTAACTATGTCATTAGCTCAGGAAGTAGCCAGTAAAGGAATTACCGTTAATACGATCTCTCCCGGTTATATTGCAACGGAAATGGTGATGGCCGTACCAGAAGATATAAAAAATAAAATCATCGCTCAAATCCCTGTAGGCCGCTTAGGAAAACCATCTGAAATTGCACGTATTGTTGAGTTCTTGGCAAGTGAAGATGCAGGTTACATTACAGGATCAAACATCTCGGCCAACGGCGGCCAACACATGCACCATTAGTTTTTTTAACCCAATAGCAGTCATATTAAAACGTTCACTTAAAAGGAAATAACGATGAGCAAGATTTTTGAAAATATAAATGCAAAAACCCAAGATTTTTACGCACCATTAAACAAGCTCAATGAGTTGGTCGTGAATAACATTACACAATTAATCGATATTCAAGCTAAGTCATTAAGTGCTTATACCGACATGGGCATAGAGCAAGCTAAATCGTCCCTTGAAGTAAAAGACATGGATGCCCTATCTGATTTTCTGAAGCAGCAAAGTACTGTGGCTGAAAATGCTCAAAAACAATTCAAAGGAGACATTGAAAAACTAAGCGAATTAACAAATAACTTCAAAACAGGCCTGACAGATATTTTTACAACGCCACAAGAAACGGAAGATACAAAAGCGGATAAACCGACAAAGACTAAATAAGCAGGAGTTTGCCTAGTGATCTCATCGTTCATGCAAGATTGGTCTGAAACCACGCAACGTTTCATGAATATTCAGGAGCGTTACCTTAAAACTTTACGTAACAAAGACAAAGTTAATCAACAGGGTATCCATGCTGTTTTACAGGATGCGGCGCATAGCTACAGCCAATTTTGTTTTGACAATTTCAAACATCCATTTACTTTAATGGGGATTGAAAGAAGACTACTGGGCAATCATTTAAAACTCTGTACAAGAAGCCTGTTAAAAACAATAGGCAAAGAACAAGAAGCGGTTATCAAAGCCAACAAGAGCGACCACCGCTTCAGACATGAGTTATGGGACGATAAAATCGCCTTCGATTTCATAAAACAAAGCTATCTATTAATTTCAGCCGCGATGGAAGAAGGTTTAGCCAGCTTAGATGGTGAAGACAAACGAACCAAGCGACGTATCGCATTTTATAATCGCCAAATATTGAATGCTTTATCTCCTAGCAATTTCATTCTAACCAACCCTGAATTACTTAAACTAACTTGGGATAGCAAAGGACAAAATTTAATCAAAGGCATGGAACGCTACCTTCAAGATTTAGAGCATAGCGCCAGTATTCTAAACATACGTATGACCTCTAAAAAGAAATTTAAACTGGGTAAAAACATCGCAACGACACCCGGTAAAGTTGTTTTTAAGAATGATGTATTTGAACTAATTCATTATCAGGCTCAAACTAAAAATGTGGCAAAGGAACCATTATTGCTCATCCCTCCTTTCGTCAATAAGTATTACATTTTAGACCTGACAAAAGAGAAGTCTTTTGTTCGATGGACTGTTGAACAAGGACAAAATGTATTCCTTATTTCATGGGTAAACCCTGATATCTCTCATAAAGAACTCGGGTTTGAGAGCTATCTGGTCGACGGCGTCATTGAGGCAGCCAAACAAATACAGGAAATTTCAGGCGAACAAAACATCAATGCACTCGGTTACTGTATTGGTGGCACCGTTCTCGCAAGTGCTCTCGCCTACTTAAAAGAAAAACCCGAAAGCTTTAATATAAAGTCGGCCACATTTTTTACCACCTTGCTGGATTTTGAAGACTCAGGCGATATCGATGTTTTTATTGATGACACCGTTGTTGAGTCAATCAAAAAACAAAACGATAAAAACGGCGTTTTCGACGGGCGTTTATTATCCGTTTCATTTTCGCTTATGCGAGAAAATACACTGTACTGGAATTACTTTGTGCAGAACTACTTAAAAGGGGAAGACCCTGCCGCCTTTGACTTACTTTACTGGAACTCTGACAGCACGAATATTACGGCTAAAACGCATAATTTTATGCTCGAAGAACTTTATTTAAAGAATAATTTAACCAAAGCAGGTGGCGTCACATTAAACAACGTCAAGATCAACTTGGCTAATATAGACACACCTTGTTATTTTGTCTCTACCCACCTTGACCATATCGCCTACTGGGAAACTTGCTATCGTGGTGCACAATTATTAAATAGTGATGTCACATTTGTGCTTGGCGAGTCAGGGCATATTGCAGGTATCGTAAACCCGCCTGAAAAGCACAAATATAGTTATTACGTAAACGAGCAGAATACCGACATAAAAACCCAAAGTGCGGAACAATGGCTAGAGGGAGCAAAACAGACATCTGGGTCTTGGTGGCCAAACTGGGCAGAGTGGATATCGAAGCATAACACCAAGCAAGTACCTGCTAAGGCTATTAAAGGCGGTTTGGCAGATGCGCCTGGTGAGTATGTTTGTCGTCAGATAGATTAATCGAAACGATCACAATCTTTTCTGAATAAGCCCCCGCCAGGGGCTTCTAAACTCTTTAATCGAACTAATTCGTAAATAAATCCAAGTACTCAATAGGTGTTTGATTAAATTCTGCTTTGAAAAAACGAGTAAAGCCTGAGCGAGATTGGAACCCCAAGTTATCAGCCGTTTTATCAATACTTTGCTGCCCTTGAATCAAGTAAATTTTTGCAAGCTCTTTACGTACTCGGTTAGTTAGTTGAGAAAATGTTACATCGCATTTGGTTAGCTTTTTCTGTAAACCACGCACAGAGACATTCATCATATCTGCCAATTCACTGCAGTGAAAAGACCGTGGATAGTTCTTCAACATATAGGTAATAGCCAATTGTTCGAAACGTGCTTGCTCCCGTGATTTTATTTTCCACGCATCTGCATTTTTCTTTAAATACATTTTATGCAAAGCCTCATTACTTGCTGAGAATGTCTTTGATAAATAGGACTCATCAAATTCAATCATATTTAGTGGTTCGTCAAAGCTTATGTTATTCCCGAATAATTTTTTATATTCATTCATATAAGGAGGCATTGAAAAATCAAAGCACACTTTGTAAGGAGTAAACCCTCTATCCGACGTAACTTTCATTGTATTGGCCATGTAAGAAAATACAGCTTCAGTACAAAATCGCCGCTGATTGGCTGGCACTTGCTCCTTAAAAGGAAAGGTTAACGCAAACGAAAATGTTCTTCCTTTCAGTAAAGTAAATGGATAGTAGCTCGCACCATGTATATGAAAACCATTTTGAACTAATTTAAAGGCAGCACCCACATCATTAGAAGTCACTATTCCTCTAGAGTAATCACAAAGTGCTTGTGGCCAAAGATGCTCACCAAATTTCAAGCCTATATCTGAACCAGGGCTATACTTATAAACAGCAGCAATTAATTCCCCATATTTTGACGCAATCGACTGATGCTCTCCCCTATCAGCAAGCAACCTGCGAATCTCAACATTTCGATTTAATACATCTTCAGGAAGAATTTCAAGAAACAGACGTGGGTATATTTCATCAATCATAATAAATTCACGGAAAATATAATCAGGCATCTAGCAGATTTAATCTACTTAATAGCGCTCATCAATAGCATTAATTTTTATTAGAGTGTCACTGCTCATTTGAACGCATTCATAATAGTACTTGACTTAATGATTGGTTTTCGCAGCTTGCCTTAAAAGTATTGCTTAAAAAAGCGGGGGAATCCTAACAAGAAAAAAAACCAGCTTGTTGAATTTAGGCGGAGAATGAACCAAATATAAAAAACTGTACGTTTTTCGCCTTTACTTTATTTTCAGTTAGTTATAAACGCCTTCACTCTTAAGAGAACCAGCACTCAATTTTGTTTATTTTTATAGCAGTAATCATTTTCATGAACAGACAGAGCTGAATTGTACATATTTTAATTAACTCGAATTTTGTTGCTACGGCTAAGCTTGTGTCTCCATAAAACACAAGGTAAATATAAAAATGCAGTATTCCACTCAAAAAAATATTATTCATAAAGGATGGCAAGCAATAAAAGTTGTAGCGTCATTATTGGTTGTAACAACCGTGGTCGGTTGTTCAAACTCAAACCCCCATGTCACTGTTGCAGACAGAAATGAAATCATCACTTTAGGTGACTCTATTTTTGATCTTTCAACTGAGATTCAAATGTTCCTAGAGCAAAAAGCGGGACAGACCTTTAGGGATTACACTCAGAATGGTGCGAAGATAGCGGGCATACAACAACAATACACTGACGCAAAAATAGACGATGCCAATATTCAGACAATCGTAATGGACTCAGGCGGCAATGACATTCTAATCCCAGCTCTTTTATTTGATCCACAAAAGTGCAAAACCACTGCTTGGCGCCCAAATCTAAGCAGTAAATGTAAAGCTTTCATTGATGATCTTTATGTACAAACTGTAAACTTCCTGAACGGCATGGATACCGATGGCGTGAGCAATGTGATCTTCCTTGGTTACTATCACACCACAGGTAACAAGAAAAACTTAATTCAAGCCGTTGATTACGGAGACGAAAAGTTAGCTCAAGCATGTACTAATTCTACTGCTAACTGCACATTCTTGGACCCACGTTCAATCATTGTTGCAACCGATGTTAAGTCAGACAATATCCACCCAACGACTTCGGGTTCTCAAAAACTAGCAGATCTTATCTGGCCTGAATTGCAGATTCTTCTGTAAGAACTTGTTCTATCTCCGGTATACAACCCAGTAGTATTTTAAGGCAGCTAAGAGGTTTCTCTCAATGCTGCCTCTTTTTATGCGGCAATTGGATTGGAATCCAGAAACTCAAGCGGAGTACTATTAAACTCAGCTTTGAAAAAACGCGTAAACCCTGAACGGGATTGAAACCCCAACACATCGGCTGTTTTATCTATACTTAGTTGCTCCTGAAACAGGTATTTTTTTGTCAGCTCTCTTCGAACTCGGTTCACCAACTGAGAAAATGTGACACCATGCTTGGTGAGTTTTTTCTGCAAACCTCTAACAGATAAGTTCATTCGCCTCGCAAGCTCACTACAATCAAATGAATTTGGATAATGATTCAACATACAAGAGACAACCATTCTCTCAAAGTCATCTTCTTGTCGAGCCTTCTTCCTCCACTCACCTGAGCTTTTTTTCAAGTACATACTATACAACGTAGAACTACTCGTTGATAAAGGCGTTGATAAGTATGAGTCATCAAATTCAATCATGTTAATTGGAGAATCAAAAGTAATATTGCCCCCAAACAAAGACTGATACTCCTTAAGATAAGAAGGTTCAGGAAAATCAAAACAGACTCTCAGAGGCCTAAATTCACGATTAGTCGTTGCCTTGAGTGCATTGGCCATATAAGACAAAACAGCTTCGATGCAAAAACGTCTCTGATTAGCAGAAACGACATCTTTAAAGGGGAAACAGAGAGCCAGAGAAAATACGCCATTTTTTATGCTCGTAAAAGGGTAATAGCTGGCCCCATGAATATGGTGCACCTTGTTAATTAAACCGAATGCAGAACGAACATCACTCGAACTAACAATAATTCGAGAGTAATCACAGAGGGTTTGTGGCCAAAGATACTTACCAAATTGCAAACCAATATTTGAATTTGGGTCATACTCATACACCTTACTAATTAATACTCCATACCTGGATGAAAACGATTGATCATTTTTTTGACCATTAATTAGGTTTTGGTAGTCAGAGTTTTTAATCTGCAAAGCTTCAGGAATAATTTCGAGAAATAAACGAGGGTATATTTCATCAAGCATAATACTCACATTTGTCATTAGCTAGGTGCTTAAAAACATTCCCTCAAATTTCAGCATCAACTATGAACTACAGTTTATTTTTATAGATCTCTACGGGCAGGATTTCGCTTCTTGCCAATTCCTAAATAATATTCATATTCCCGTAGACTGCGACAATATACTAACAACAAAAGGGGGCGATCTCGCACCACACAAACCAATAGCGCCCTCTCCTTAAAAATTGTACGCATTTCGTATTGCGTTTATTGAGTTTTACAGCTAACACCATGATATTTATATAAATTAGTGCAGCGAATATTAAAACGTGACCTCTATCTCACTCTTAACCGAAATGTCCTTAAATCTCGTCACTCAACTAATTTCATGCACCCTGCACCTGACTTTGTACACAATGGGCTTACCTAAATTTTCAGTAATAAAGTTAGAGTTTTAAACTCACAAATCAACCTAGGAAAATAAAAATGAAGGTATTAAATCAAAATAAAATATATGCAAAAGGGCTGGCTGTTATAAAAATGACTGCAGCCATCCTCGTTGCAGCAACCGTTGTAGGCTGTACCAATTCAAACCCCCATGTGACCAATGCAGACCGGAATGAAATTATCACTGTCGGAGATTCCATTTTCGACCTTTCAACCGAGATCCAAATGTTCTTGGAACAGAAAGCGGGTCAAACCTTCCGTGATTACACCCAAAATGGCGCTAAGCTGGCCGGAATTCAGCAACAATATGCCGATGCAAAAGTAGATCATGCAAATATTCAAACGATCGTAATGGATGCTGGCGGTAACGATATTTTGATCCCTGCACTATTGTTTGATCCACAGAGATGTAAAACAACATGGTATAGAAAAAACCTAAGCAGCACTTGTAAAAGTTTTATCGACAACCTCTATGTTGATGTCGTTAATTTCTTAAATGGAATGGATGCAGACGGCGTAAGCAACGTAATCTACCTTGGCTATTACCATACCACCGGCAACAAAGCTAACTTGAACCAGGCTGTTGATTATGGCGACACCAAACTTAATTTAGCATGCACTAATTCGACAGCGAACTGCACATTCTTGGACCCTCGTTCAATCATTGTCGCAGCCGATGTTAAGTCAGACAATATCCACCCAACAACTTCTGGCTCACAAAAACTAGCCGACCTTATCTGGCCTGAACTTCAGCCGCTTCTGTAATACTCAAAAAAATTACTATATACAGGGCTTGTGCGCTATATACAGTTTTAGAGATACAGCAAATATTTTTTCATAATTTAGGCAGCCAAGCCAACTTAAGGCAAATTTGGCTGCCTCTTTTTATTTCAAAGACAAGGGCATTCAATCGACTCTTTTTGCGAGATGATTACTAACAAGTGAGAACAATTGGCATGTAAGTCGTCATTAACAAAAAATAAAAGCGACCTCTCAAACTCTATCTAGCAGGCAATGAATAACTACCTGTAACGTGAGCGACTAAATCTTCAGAGCCATCACTTCGAATCTCCACCTCACAAAATGCCAGACGTTTCCCCAGCTTTAGAATCGTCCCTTCAGCGATTAAGTCGCATGGACCCGGGCGTTGAAGAAAATTAATATTCAAGTTGCTGGTGACGGCCATAGCCACTTCACCTAAAGTACCTAAGATCGCTGCATACATCGCTGTATCTCCAGCAGTCATCATCACTGGGCCAGAAATTGTACCGCCAGGCCGGATCGCTTTATCTTGAAAAGGGATACGGATTTTTGAATAGTTTTCTCGAATTTCTTCAATACGCAAATCGATATCCTCCGCCATTGGCACCCACTCACGAATCCGTTTTTCTACATCTGAAGCACATAAGCCCATATTTATTCCTAAGAGAAATGATTAAAACTAGAACAAAGACTATACGACAAGCGTATAGATATTTAAAATACGCCAAATATTATTTATTACATTTATATCAAACAGGATAATAACGCCTTATGCGCGCCAGCCGTTTTTTAATTGCGACTCAAAAAGAAACTCCAGCAGACGCTGAAGTAATCAGCCATCAACTTATGCTACGTGCTGGCTTGATCCGAAAACTGGCTTCCGGTTTATACAATTGGATGCCGATGGGTTTGAGAGTTTTGCGCAAGGTTGAAGCGATTGTTCGAGAAGAAATGGATCAAGCAGGCGCTCAGGAATTATTGATGCCAGTAGTTCAACCTGCTGAGTTATGGGAAGAATCAGGCCGTTGGCAGCAATATGGCGGCGAGTTACTACGTATTAAAGACCGTCATCAGCGTGACTTTTGTCTTGGCCCGACCCACGAAGAAGTGATTACTGACTTGGCGCGCAATGAGTTAAGCTCTTATAAACAGTTACCAACCACGTTTTATCAAATTCAAACTAAATTTCGTGATGAGCGCCGCCCTCGTTTTGGTGTTATGCGAGCCCGTGAATTTTTAATGAAAGATGCCTACTCCTTTCATGCTGACCAAGATTCTTTAGATGAAACCTACAAAGTAATGTTTGAAGCATATAATCGCGTCTTCACTCGTATCGGTTTGGATTTCAGAGCAGTACAAGCAGACTCTGGTAGCATCGGTGGAAGCGCCTCTCATGAGTTCCATGTACTCGCTGACTCTGGCGAAGATGATATTGCCTTCAGTACTGAAAGTAGTTATGCAGCAAATATAGAAATGGCTGAAGCTTTGGCTCCAACCACTGAACGCGCAGCACCAAATGGTGACATGCAGGAAGTCGCTACGCCCAACCAAAGAAGTATTGAGGAAGTCTCTAGCTTTTTATCATTAAGCACAGAGCAAATACTTAAAACCTTAATTGTACTGGGTGAAACTGATAAAGATGAAAACAGTGAAACGCCACTAATAGCCTTAGTATTACGTGGTGACCATAGCTTAAATGAAATCAAGGCTGAGAAGTTAGCTGGTGTTGCCTCACCACTGACCATGGCAAGTGAAGAACAAGTTAAAAAATCACTCGGCGCGAATGTCGGCTCAATCGGCCCGGTTGGTTTATCTATTCCTTGTTTTGTAGACCGAAGCGCTGCCTTAAGCGCCAACTTCGTTTGTGGCGCTAACAAAGATGATGCTCATTTAACACAGATTAATTGGGAACGAGACGTTGCTTTGGGTGAAGTGGTTGACCTGAGAAATGTAGTCGAGGGCGATGCGAGCCCTGATGGTAAAGGGCAACTTGTCATCAAGCGCGGTATTGAAGTGGGGCATATTTTCAAACTAGGCAACAAGTATAGTTCGGCAATGAATGCCACTGTATTAAATCAAAACGGTAAAGCGACCATTATGGAAATGGGTTGTTATGGTATTGGTGTTTCACGAATCGTTGCCTCTGCTATTGAACAAAATTACGACGAGAAAGGGATTATCTGGCCAGACTCGATTGCCCCCTTCCAGCTAGCACTTGTTCCACTCAATATGCACAAGTCAGAGCTGGTTGCTGAAAAAACTGAAGAACTTTATAAACAATTAAAACAACTTGGCATTGATGTATTTATGGATGACAGGAATGAACGCCCTGGATTCAAGTTTGCCGATATGGAATTAACAGGCATTCCTCATCGCTTGGTTATTAGTGACCGTGGTATTAAGAATGGCACATTAGAATATAAAGGTCGTTCTGACACTGACAATCAGGATATTTCATTAGAAGAAAGCGTTGCCTTTGTTTGTAAAAAATTGGGTTATGTTTAAAATTTTAATTAGATGCTTATGCTTGTCGTTTCTGTTAGTTGGTGCGATTGAAGCCAAACAAGTGCCCGACGCAGAGCTTCGGGCACTGCTCACTAAAACAGTCAGCGAATCATCCAGTTTCTATGACCGTTTTGATGCAGAAGTCTGGCTTGTTGATATGTCAGGTCGTTTAAAACGCTACATCAAAGACCCTGAACAACGCCTTGAATTACTTAAGCGCGTCCATGCCGAGGCAAAACATGCAGGCTTAGAACCGGAATTAGTCATGTCTCTCATTCATGTCGAAAGCGCCTTTAAACGCTTTGCTATTTCAAGCGTGGGTGCACAAGGTTTAATGCAAGTAATGCCTTTTTGGAAAAAAGAGATCGGTAGACCTGATGACAATTTAACAACGGTCGATACAAACCTTCGTTATGGTTGTACGATTCTGAAACATTACATTGACAAAGAAAACGGTAATTTAATTCGTGCACTCGCACGTTATAATGGCAGCTTGGGTAAAATCAAATACCCGGAAAAAGTTCTGCGCTTCTGGCAAACATATTGGTTTGTAAACCATCAATAACACTTAACATACAATGCAACAGATTATTGTCGACATTTCTATAAATAAAGATGAATGGTTAAAAATTTACCGTGGTGAATGCAACTTGGTTCATGCCAAAAGTCGGGATGGCCGCTCCATTCAATTCCCGGCAAACATTCTAGGTAAATACACCACGCATCATGGGATTTATGGTAGCTTTGCCATCAGTTTTGATGATTCAGGCAAGTTTCAATCAATTGTTAAACTTTAGAACAGACAGGAAAAATCATGACTAAAGATAGTTTAAATGATCACGATATTATTCGTATAAAAGAAGCTGAGCTAGTCACTCGGTTAAAGACAATGAGTATTGATGAACTAGAACAACACGCCCAAAAAATTATGGAAGATATGGGTTCAAGTAATTATTCAAGCATTATGGCAGATGTAATGAAATGCCTCAAAGAAGACCAGAGTGAAGGTTATTCTCGTTTTGAGATGGTGCAAAAAAAGCTACAAGACAGCCTACCAAATAAAGCCTACATGAGTGATATTTATGCGCGACTGGCTGCGATTGTAATGACGATTATTTCTCGTAAATTTCAGGGCCTTTTATAGGCCTATTCTGCCAGACATTACCTCAAAATCTATGCAGCTAAATTCTAGCTGCTGCCCCCTTTCAACCCCCCTTAATAGCAAAGACAAAAAATCATATTATTTCACCTCAGTTTGCCATACACTGCTTGTACTGTCTTATTTAATAGCAAACTCAAATTATAATAAAAAATAATCATGATGAATAATAAAGCCTTTTACAGAATCTCTTTGGTCGCTACATTTCTAGCTTTGCTGGTTGTGGTCTTAGGTGCTTATGTCAGATTGTCTGACGCTGGCTTAGGCTGCCCAGACTGGCCCGGTTGTTATGGTCAACTTCTTGCCCCCTCTGCTGAACATGAAGTTGCCGCCGCGAACAGTGTATTTCCAGAACGCCCGGTTGAAACACCGAAGGCCTGGAAAGAAATGATTCACCGCTACTTTGCGAGCATCTTAGGTTTACTCATTCTCGCCATGTCATTCTTAGCTTACCGTCATCGTCATAATCCTAAACAACAACTTAAATTACCACTCTTTTTAGTGCTCCTCGTTGGCTTTCAGGGCGCATTAGGAATGTGGACGGTAACTCTGCTACTGAAGCCCGTGATCGTCAGTTTACATTTGCTCGGAGGCATGTTGACCTTAGCACTACTGTGGTGGACAAGCCTCACCGCTTTGGACCACTCAAATACACACAACACGTTACGTACCTCAAACACAGTAAAACGCTGGGCCTTACTTGGCTTGATCGTGATTTATTTTCAAATAGCCCTAGGGGGCTGGACAAGCACAAATTATGTTGCTTTATATTGCACTGACTTACCCACATGCCAGGGACAATGGTTCCCACCCACTGACTTTAAGGAAGGTTTTACCCTTTGGTCAAAGGACGATACCACGGATATAAATTATGAAGGGGGTGTCTTATCACTCGAAGCAGGCACTGCGGTTCATTTAACCCACCGTATTGGTGCACTGATAACCCTGGCAATTGTAGGCTGCTTTGCACTTAAGTTATATTTGCTAGGAACCGCTATCAGCAGACGTTACGGTTTAATATTGGCAACCGTCTTGGCAACACAAGTCTCTCTCGGCATACTAAATATCATTTTAGTGCTACCCATCCCTATCGCGGTGGCACATAACGGGGTAGCAGCGTTATTACTACTCACAATGCTTACCATTTATCGAAAAATAAATACCCTACCTGCAACAATCACAATTACAAGAAAAACAACTGATGCTACCTACAGCACTAACGCTCAAGTAACTTAGTTCAAATAACTACACCATTAAAAATACAGACCACTAAAAAAAATAGATCCATAATAAAGAGAGCTAATCACAATGACTGAGACCACACTCCCCCAACCTGCAAGTCCACTTTCCTGGCATCAATATCTAGAACTATGTAAGCCAAAAGTCGTTTTGCTCATCGTTTTTACGGCCATTGTTGGCATGCTATTATCATCCCCAACGATACCAGCACTCGATACATTATTTTTCGCTTCACTTGGCATTGGCTTAGCCGCTGCCTCAGGGGCTGCCATCAATCACTGGGTTGATCAAAAAATCGATTCGCAAATGGAACGAACCCAAGCAAGACCCTTGCCTACTGGCGGGCTGACATCCCATTCGGCCATCACTTTTGCTTTAACACTTTGCATCTTTTCAATGGTCATATTACTCATCACCACTAACGTACTCACTGCAATCCTGACATTTTGCTGCGTCATTGTTTATGCCGTCATTTACACGATGTTTCTGAAACGCTGGACACCTCAAAATATTGTTTGGGGAGGCGCTGCAGGTGCTGCACCACCACTTTTAGGATGGGTCGCAATGACTGGCGAAGTAACAACAGAAGCATTTTTGCTGTTTCTTATTATTTTTGTATGGACGCCTCCCCATTTTTGGGCTTTGGCCATCCGTCGTCGAGACGAGTACGCGAAGGTTGATATACCAATGCTGCCAGTTACACACGGCATTCCTTTCACAAAGCATCAAGTATTACTATATAGTTTTATGCTATTTTCAGTTACTTTGCTGCCTTTTGCTTTGCACATGACAGGGTTGATTTATTTAACAGGCGCTGTCGTATTGGGCTTAGGCTTTATCTACCATGCATTTAAGTTATATTTGAGTGAAGGTGATGAGCATGCGATGAAAACCTTTAGTTATTCAATTTTTTTCTTGTCAGTACTGTTCGCCTTATTACTAGTGGATCACTACCTGCCGATCACACTACAAGGTTAACGAAACTCAAACCTAAAGTACTATTGTAATTCACGACATCATTTATCATGCCTGCCCACTTTAAGTAGGCAGGTAATTTTTAATGGGTCCAATTAAAGTTAAACAATACGACGCACTTTTAGCGGAAAAGACTCAACAAATACCTCACTTTTAACAAATACCAAGGTTTGAAGTAATGGAAAAGCCCCCCCCTCCACAAACAAATGATTCCAAACCGTTGTCTTTGTTTCAAACGTTTAAAAGTGTGCTTTGGGCCTTACTGGGCATTCAAAGCAAAGAGAATTTAGTGCGTGATTTTGCTCACGGTAAAGCAAGCCATTTTATTATTACTGGCTTGCTGCTCGTTATTCTATTCGTACTATTCTTAGTACTGGTTGTTAATATCGTTTTACACTTCGCTGTTTGATGTTATTTATTTAGTTTGGCCTCTCAGCCAATTCGGGAATACTTTAGCAGCTTTCTTAAATCTGACAACATCGCCTTTCCGAAATCTAAAACTTCCTGATCTGTTTTCGGCTCAGGGTATTGTAAAATAATATTCCCAAGCGGGTCAGCCACATACACTTGCGAGGGCTTAAGTCGTGACCTTGCCTCATTTGTAATTTGACTAAAGTGCCAATATTTTCCTTTCAAACCACCAAGAGCCTGCTCATTCAGCTCAGAGGTGTACAAGCCCACAGGCACCACTCGTTCTATCTCACGTCCGAGCGAGGTAAAAGCTTGGTTAATACCATATAAAGACTGCTGACAGGTTTGTTCACACGTATTAGAAACTTGATACATGACCAGCCATTTCTTTTGCAATGCCGCATCACTGAGATTCAGGGACTGTAACGACAGCTCTTCGCGTAAAAGAGTGCCTCTATTCGTCGCCGCCTCAGTAAACCAGCCGTTCTCCAAAGCCAACTTTGCTAAGACGACTGGAATAATAAAAACCATCAACAATAACAACATACTTGCTCTGGATTTCAGTAAACGTAATGAACTCATATTTCAAACCTGCCAATTTTCATTTTAATTTTATTGATCAACCTTTGCCCTGCTGTATGCCGCTGAAAGCATCAGTGCCAACCATACAAAGGCTAAGACAAACCATTGTACCGCGTACGCCCGATGTTTTTCAGGCGGCATCACGACAGGTATCCAGTCTTTTTCATAACCCAGACGGTCATCATTATTAACATAAACCATAAAGGGTACTAAGGGCCGGTTTAGTAAAGCACTTATTTTTTGTATTTCGATAGATTGAATACGCTGAGGCCAAGTTTCTTTGCTCAATGCTTGATTGGCAAGAAGAATAGATTGCTCAACAATTCTGATCTTACCTTTAAAGGAAACTTGCCCTGAAATTTCTTTAATTTCAGGAATGAACGCTCGATCAATGCTTCCTAGTACCCAGCCTAAGTTAATCAACACCGTTAAACCGCTACTCACATCATCAAAAACCTGTACTACCTGATAACCAAGACGACCTTTGTAAACCTGATTATCCAGTAAAAAAGCCTGCCCGCGTGTAAACGTCCCTGCTAAGCTAACCGGCATATCATTTAATTCTTCATCACTGGCCTGAAGCGCTAAAACATCCCTAAGGTCTGTGGACTCTTGATCTTGGTAGAGTCGCATTTGATCTAGTCGCAAGTCCTTATGTTCGGCTCTACCTAACTGCCAAAATGCAAGCTTGATTAATAATGCAAACACCAGCAAGCTTACCACGCATATAAAACTGTTTAGTTTTAACGGCAGCCTGTTGAATAATATAACATTCATAACAAGATCATTAGCGGAGAAAAATTCGTGATAATAAAAATTGTGCTCATTAGCTTAGTTATTTTTATGATTTACAATCTATTTAAAGCATTGTTTCTTATGACCAGAAATGACCCAAATCAACCACCTATGTCGACATTCATTGGGAGAAGGCTTATGTTTTCAGGCATCATCATCGTCATTGTACTCGTTGGCGTAGCAACAGGGTTAATCACCCCAAACCCAAGCCCTTACTAAGAAGAAGGAACTTAATCACTGCAGGCTGTCCGATAACGGAACCAACCCGCAATAATAAAGGTCTATTAGACGTTTATAAAATATACACAAACAAGAAGAGCAATACCCACACTACATCAACAAAGTGCCAATACCAGCTAGCCGCCTCAAAACCAAAATGATCTGTCGGCGTGAAGTGCCCCTTTAATACTCTCATAAATACCACAATCAACATCACAGTACCTAAGGTCACATGCATACCATGAAAGCCAGTTAGCATAAAAAAGGTAGAGCCATAAATACCACTATCTAAACGTAAATTCATATGCTGATAAGCTTCTATATACTCCTCAACCTGAAAAAACATAAAGCTAATACCCAGTATTATCGTGATACCCAAGAAAAGCTTAAGTTTGGTACGATCATTCTTTAGTAAAGCAAGGTGTGCAAAGTGAGCAGTCACTGAAGACGTTAAAAGTAAGACGGTGTTAAGCAGTGGTAAACCGAACCATCCCATCGCTTGGGTTTCACCCCCCGCAGGCGTTTTGATTAATGGCCAGGCAGCTTGAAACTCAGGCCACAAAACCGCACCGGTCATGACATTCGCCCCGTCACCCGCTAGCCATGGCACAGAAAGAACTCGGGCATAAAACAAAGCCCCGAAAAAGGCACAAAAGAACATAACCTCTGAAAAAATAAACCAGCTCATGCCCTGTCGAAATGAAGCACTCATTTGTTCACTATATAAGCCTGACATAGACTCACTTATAACATTCGCGATCCAGCCAACAATCATATAAATCACGATGGCAATCCCCGTCATAAGAAGATACCCCCAACCAGAGCCTTCCGTTTCAGCGCCTATCTGCGAGACAAAGCCCCCAGCACCAAAAGCGATGCAAAACAAGGCTAAAGCCCCAATAATGGGCCACTGACTATCGGCTGGCACGTAATAACTTTCGTATTCTTTTGTTGTCATCACTTATCCCCTTATTTATATTCTATAATCTTAGTGCATAACACTTAGGATTCAACTATAGCGGTTTCTTCAGGTGTCGATGCCTGCGAAGCTTTGTCTGACAAAGATATATCAAACAAAGTATATGACAGCGTCAACGTATTCACATCAGTAGGAATTTCTGCATCAATATAAAATTGCAACGGCATCCATACTTCTTCTTGCCCTGATAAAAACTGCTGTTCAAAGCAAAAACATTCTATTTTTTTAAAGTAATTTGCGGCTCTCCCAGGTGCAACTGAAGGTACAGCTTGGCCGAGCATATCTACCAAAGTGTTATTCTTGGCATAAAATTTTATTATTTTTGTTTCACCGGGATGAACCACAATTTCAGCTATTTCCGGCCGAAACTCCCAGGGCATCTCCTTGGCTGTACGACTAATAAACTGCACTGTAATCGTTCGGTCAGTATCGATACCTGACTCATTTATTTGTGCCGCTTCAGTCGCAGTTTTTCCATTCAAACCTGTAATATCACAAAAGACGTCATACAAAGGCACCATAGCAAACCCAAAACCAAACATGGCAAGCACAATAACGACAAGCTTGCGAACCAGTTTATTTGTTTGCTTGTTATGATGACCTTGCATTCAAACATCCTTTTGTCTTTTAAAAATAACGATTAATCTATTTTAGGTGGCGTTGAGAACGTATGGTATGGCGCAGGTGATGGTACCGTCCATTCTAGGCCTTCAGCACCATCCCAAGGTTTAGCCGGCGCTTTTTCACCACCGCGAATACATTTTATGACCACCGCTAAAAAAATAAGTTGCGATAAACCAAATGCAAAGCCACCAATACTAACCCACATATTAAAGTCAGCAAACTGCAGTGCATAATCAGGAATACGTCGAGGCATACCCGCCAAGCCTAAAAAGTGCATTGGGAAGAATAATAAATTAACTGAAATCAGAGAGCACCAAAAATGCGCCTTGGCTAGAGTCTCATTAAACATATGACCCGTCCATTTAGGAAGCCAGTAATACGCTGCAGCATAAATTGAAAATAAAGACCCCGTCACAAGCACATAATGAAAATGCGCTACCACGAAATAGGTATCATGATATTGAAAATCTACCGGCGCCATTGCCAGCATCAAGCCAGAAAATCCACCAATCGTAAATAAAATTACAAAAGCAATCGAAAACATCATTGGCACTTCAAACGAAATCGATCCTCGCCACATCGTGGCCATCCAATTAAATACTTTAACGCCGGTTGGTACCGCTATTAATAAGGTGCAATACATGAAAAACAATTCACCTATCAAAGGCATGCCTGTTGTGAACATGTGATGAGCCCAAACAATGAAGGACAAGAATGCAATTGAAGACGTCGCGTAGACCATTGAACTATAACCAAACAACTTCTTACGGGAAAACGTTGGAATCGTGGTCGATACAATACCAAAGGCTGGCAAAATCATGATATAGACTTCAGGGTGACCAAAAAACCAGAAAATATGCTGAAACATCACGGGGTCACCGCCACCCGAGGCATCAAAGAAACTAGTGCCAAAATAGGTATCTGTTAATAACATCGTCACAACACCAGCAAGTACTGGCATGACTGCAATTAACAGGTAAGCCGTGATGAAAAAAGTCCACACAAAAAGCGGCATTTTCATGTAGGTCATACCCGGAGCTCTTAAATTCATAATCGTCACAATGACGTTAATCGCCCCCATAATCGAGGATATGCCCATAATATGTACCGCAAATACAAAAAAAGCTGTACTGCCATTACTGTAGGTCGTAGATAAGGGCGCATAAAATGTCCACCCAAAGTTAGGCGCCCCACCTAGAAAAAAGGACGATAACAAAATGGTAAATGCAAAAGGTAAAATCCAGAAACTCCAATTATTTAACCTTGGCAACGCCATATCCGGCGCACCGATCATCATAGGGATCATCCAGTTAGCTAAGCCCGTAAAGGCAGGCATAATTGCACCGAAAACCATGATCAAACCATGAACGGTGGTCAACTGATTAAAAAAATCAGGATTTACAATTTGTAAACCCGGTTGAAATAGCTCAGCCCGAATGACCATTGCCATCGAACCACCGGTTAAAAACATAATAAATGCAAACCATAAATACATCGTGCCGATGTCTTTATGGTTAGTCGTAAATAGCCAGCGTTTTATACCGGTCGCCATATATCCGTGATCGTCATGTGCCATATCTGTTGTTGATGTTGTCATAGTTTGTTCCCCTACTTCCCAGTCGCAGCTTTAACATCTGCCGTTTGCACGACGTCACCCGTATTATTACCCCAAGCATTTCGTTCATAGGTAATCACCGCGGCAAGTTGCTTAAGCGTTAACTGTTTACCAAATGCCTGCATACCTGTGCCAGATTTACCATTTACCACAATGTCGATATGTTTAGACACGTCACCCAAAGCAATAGGGCTTCCTTTTAATGCAGGGAAGCTTGGTGGAAAACCTGCACCATTTGCTTGGTGGCACGCGGCACAAGAAGCTACATATGTACTTTCACCTAGTGTCATCAATTCTTCCATCGTCATGCGTTCAGCCAATGAAGCCTTTTCAGCTTCAGCCGCAGCAATGGCTGCCACTTTTTGCTCTTTCAGCCAAGCATCAAACTCATTTTCAGGTAACGCGGTCACTACAATTGGCATATAACCGTGGTCTTTACCGCAAAGCTCAGCACACTGCCCCCGATAAACACCTGGTTCATCAACGTTTGTCCAGGCCTCGTTAATAAAACCGGGCACAGCATCTTGCTTAACTGCAAAGGCAGGCACCCACCAGGAATGGATAACATCGTCAGATGTAATTAAGAAACGGACTTTACGATTGATAGGAATAACTAAAGGTTTATCAACTTCCAGTAAGTAGTTTTCACCTTTTTCTTCACCAGGACCAGAAAGATTATCCCACTGGGCACGTGGCGTTGATAACACACTGAAATAGTCGAGGTCCTGATCAAAATAGCTATAATGCCATTTCCACTGGGAACCCGTAATTTGTATGGTTAATTCAGAATTATCATTATTTTCGATAGCAATGAGCGTATTAGTGGCGGGGATAGCCATCGCGAGGAGTATAAAAATGGGAATAACCGTCCACAATATTTCAACCTTGGTACTCTCATGGAACGTAGCCGCAACATGCCCTTTCGACTTACGGTGAAAAAACATCGACCAGAACATTGCACCAAAAACAACCAGCCCAATCACAGTACAAATGTATAACACCAGCATATGCAAGTCATATACATCATGGCTAACGCCTGTGACACCCTCGGTCAAATTAATACTTGATTCTGCCCAAGTTGAACTGGAGAACAATACTCCCAACAAAAGCCAACTAAGATTACGACTTCTCACTCAACATCTCCTTCTAGCTAAAGCAAATTTGTAACCGAGAACTCGCATTCACACAACAAGTAGGTAGTTCGTGCAATACAAATGGTCACTAAATATGGCGTTTATAATTTATTTTTGTTTATTTAAATTTGTGCTTAGGTATTAACTGCTTTAAAGCAATTTATTTTTTATTCTTAAATCTATCTTGTTAAATAGAATTACTCATAATTAGGTAAAGGTAAAGTCATTTATTTTCAAAGTTAAAAAATAGGTCACAAATATTTATTTGTCTGATTTATTTGTTAACCACTGAAAATTTTTTGAAGTAACCGTTGGATATGTTTAAAAAAACAGGCTATGTTTAAAAACGGTTGTATAAAATACATTCAAAAACAATAAAATCAATCGCAATAAGTCACTTGGAGACATCAAGAAATGAGTCTACATCACACTTTTGGTATTTTGACCCATCCTGATCGTGAATGGGAATCGATACGCTCTGACCAAGAATCAACATCTAAACTGTATTTGGGGCATGTATTTTTACTTGCTCTGATACCAACACTATCTGCCTATTTTGGTACCACAGAAGTCGGTTGGCGAATCGGTGATGGTGCGGCGGTTAAACTCACTCAAGCAAGTGCTGCCCAGCTTTGTGTTCTATTTTATATAGCCATGTTAGCTGGAATATTCATTATTGGTAAATTTATTGACTTTTTCTCGATGACTTATGGGGCAGATGAAAGCGAGCATAAAGGCGTAATCCTAGCGGCTTATGCAACAACTCCATTGTTTTTAGTGGGTATAACTGCCATTTACCCTGTGCTTTGGATTAATTTGCTTGCAGGGATCATTGCTGTTTGCTGGTCGGTTTATTTGTTATTCGAAGGCTTACCCATTCTAATGAAAATCCCTGAAGATCGCGGTTTCATGTTTGCAAGTTCAGTCCTCACTATTGGACTAGTCATGCTCGTGGCCTTACTAGCAATCAGCGTGGTGATCTGGAGCATCGGTTTCGGCCCGGTATATACCAGTTAAACTAGCTTTACATCTAAAAATTTATTCCCATGTTTAGCATGGGAATAATAAATACCGTCTTCACACTTCTTATTCACCCTAAAGCCATAAATAAACTGTAACAACTCCTCCCAAGTACCATAAATGCCGCCAATATCATCGAAATACTTTGCTCTAACCTGACGATAACGTTATCGTATTTAAAAATAATAAAAGGACATATAAATGAGAAAATCTATTTTATGGTGGCTTACGGGCTGCACCTTAACACTCTCTACTATCATTTTAACTATTTCACTCAACTCGCCAGAAGTGCATTCTCCAACGATAACTAGCGCAATCAGCAAAGTAAAACTATCAGGCTACCAAACCAAGTTTATGATTGGCGACTACAACATGCGTAATCACCAAAATAAGCAAGTAAGCTGGAAAAATTTCTCTAAACGCCCCTTATACATTACAGCAGGCTTTACCCGCTGCCCTCATACCTGTCCAATGACCATGAATTTGTATCAAAGATTAGCTAAACAAATTAACCACCAAGCAGATTTTGCACTCCTAACCGTTGACCCAGAGCACGATAAACCCTCCGTTCTTAAACGTTACCTCTCGGCTATCAACCCCTCTTTTATCGGATTACAAATAGATGATAAAACTGAATTCAATCAATCTATATCGGACCTAAAACAAAGCTTGATTAATTCTGGCGAGCCATCAGACCTAATGCATAGCGACTATATTTACCTACTGCACCCTAAGCTAACTGGTCTGGTTCTTTATACCAAGCCTGATATTAAATCTATGGCAAATGATCTTATAATATTAAACACCATCTAAGCTTATTAAACGTACTAGAAGCATTTACTATTCCTCTCTTCTAGTCGCGCAGGTACAACATTGAACACATCACTCTCTTTAACAGATATTCTTATACCCAGCCTTTTGAGTCGGTTTGCAGTTAACAAAAAGTACCCGCTAGTGGTACTTTTTAGGACTGTACCGCTATACCCGATTTTTGTGTGCTTGTTTCACTCAAAATAAATACAACCGGACCTTACAAGCAATGACACCAACTAATTGGTTTTTTGTTAGCTGTTCACTACATTCGCATAGCCATTCGAGCTTGGGTTTAGGACTTAACATTTTTAAGTAACTTGAACTATAATACCTGCCCGTTTTAACTCATCAAATGATGTGGCAGGTATTTTCTTTCATGGATAACGTTCAAACTGATCAGTACGAAGCACTATTAGCTGATAAAACTCAACAAATTCAGCAGCAGTTTTCGTCTTTTAATATTCCTGAATTACAAGTATTTGCAAGCGAGCCACAACACTTCCGCTTACGTGCTGAGTTTAAAATCTGGCATGAAGGTGAACGCTGCTTTCATGCCATGTTTGAGCGAGGCACAAAAAACAAACCCATAGAAGTTACCAACTTCCCTATCGCCAGCAAAGCCATTGCTAACCTGATGCCCGAGTTACTGCAAGTCATTAACCAAACCCCAATTTTAAAGAACCGGTTATTTCAAGTCGAATACCTCAACACCTTATCAGGCGATATGCTGGTAACGCTTATTTACCATCGTCAGCTGAATGATGAGTGGATCACTGAAGCGAATAAACTGAAAGATAAATTCGGTATTCATATTATCGGACGGGCTAAAAAGTTGCGTATTTTACTGGATCAAGACCACGTCATTGAAGAGCTTGAAGTAGATGGTTTAAAGCTCAAATACAAACAAATCGAAGGCGGTTTCACCCAACCTAACGGAAAGATGAATCAACACATGCTAGCTTGGGCCAGAGATTGCGTAAACGGTAGTAATGACTTTGATTTATTAGAGCTATATTGTGGAAATGGTAATTTCTCAATTGCTTTGGCAGACAAATTTCGACGGGTATTCGCTACAGAAATAAGTAAAACATCAGTCAGAGCGGCAAATGACAATAAAGAAATGAATGGCATAAAAAATGTTAGTTTTGCAAAAGTAAGCGCTGAAGAGTTTACCGCACACATGAGCGGCGAACGGTTACGCCGCCGTTTGAAAGATATGAACCTAGAAGAAGCTAATTTTGGCACTGTCCTAGTTGACCCTCCCCGTTCAGGACTCGATGAAGAAAGCTGCAAAATGATTAGCAGCTACCCAAATATCATTTATATATCATGCAACCCGGAAACCTTGGAAGAAAACCTTAAAGATTTATGCAAAACTCATGATATAAAAAATTTCGCATTATTTGACCAATTCCCTTACACCCACCATATTGAATGCGGCGTCTACTTGGTCGCAAAATAAATTACCACTTCATCATTGGTGCAGGATTGAGAGGGTTTTTCTTAAGCTGTTGCCATGAAAGTTGCACTAGGCGCTTGTGAAAACCAGCGTTCGGGATAGCTGACTTTAGAGCTTTAATATATGATTTCGGCACATCACATTTTATAGTGCCTAGCGAGAAGTCGACTAAGTCAGCACGCCTGAATATTTCAATCAACGGATACTCATCATTTTTCACTTGTCTCAGTTTATGGTGTAAATCAATAATTAAACTGATCTCTTCTTCCCAAGAAGCCAGATCATTTTTTTCTAAATAGGCTTTTGCAACCAAAATTGAAGGAGGTAAATAGTCAATAGTACGGCTACTCCATATACCAATATCATGAAATGCAGCTGCAACCGTAAGCTTTTTCCGTTCAACATCCGTTGCATCTGGCTTTAAATAAAAGCAAATATTCAGCATGCGAATAACATGATTTTTATAGCCAACGAAATCCTTCCCTATTTGCTCTTCCCATTCATTGAGAATTTCATCTAACAATGGAATATCCATTTCAATTTTCATTATTTATATCGCTTATTGCAGAAAATGAAACCTGACAAAATCAGGAGGCCGTCTTAGAACATAATTATTCATACTAATAGTAAATTAAAGAAACAACCTTTCTCAAATTTACTTTTTGATTTTAAGAATATTTTTAAACTGTTGCCCTTCTGCAAACTCAAGTAACTCAAACAAAGCCATCTCCGTACTTGTTATACCCACACCAAAGTCTTTCATTTTTTTATTGCGAGTTGTTTGTTATCAGGCCCTCTAGAAGAAATAGCATACACAACTACTTCAACCTCATAATTCAAATCAACAAGATCAACAGCTGATTGATACACACATATATGTGCTTCAATGCCAACGACTAACAACTGTTTCTGGTTGATAGATTTTAGTTCAGAGATAAAGTCAGTATTCCAGCACGCGCTAAAACTAGCTTTAAAAATAGGTTCGATACCAGGTAATAAATCAGCAACCTCCGGAGTAGCTCCCCCTAATTTATCAGGAAGTTGTTAAAGCCAAAGAACTGGAAGGCCAAGAATTTTACCCCCTTTGATAAGCCTGCTGAGATTATCAAACAAGGCTTGTTTTCCATACATCAGATGAGCTAACTCGCCCTGCACATCAACAATAACAAGCGCTGTACTTTTAGCTTTTAACATATGAGACTCCTGAAGAGTATTTACAGTATAAACCGTATTATTGTTTTTCAGGCCACTGGGCAAGCAAGCAACCCACTAACATGAGCCCAGCACCTATAAAACCATAAAGCCCCAGTATTTCCTGAAAAAACCAATACCCTGCAATAGCACCAAATACAGATTCTAATGAAAGAATGACGGATGCGACAAATGGGTCCGAGTGTTTCAAAGCAACAATTTGTAACGTATAGGCCATTCCAACAACAATGACGCCATTCAGTAAGGCCCATAAATATCCATCTGAATCGGTTGCAAATAAGCTTGATTCGAATATAAAGTTCGCCGATATACTAAACAAAGTACAAAACACAAACTGATAAAAAGCTAAAGCATATTCGTTATGTCGCTTTACAAAAGAGGTGATAGCAAGCAAGTGAATGGCCCAGAAAAAAGCCCCTAGCAAAGCAAGGCCATCCCCCTTAAACAATATCTCGCCTTGAAAGCCTGAGAGCAATGCCAAGCCAACCAACGCCAAGCCACCACCGAACCATGTGATCAGTGAATATCGGTGTTTCAGAAACAGACCGAATACTGGAACGAAAATCACATAGAACCCTGTAATGAACGCGACATTAGCCAGTTTGGTTAATCCTATACTTATCTGCTGAAACCCTGCCGCCGCACTTAATAAAGCACCCAGTATTAAACCTGAGATAAGCGTATTACGATTTAGAAATTCGGCACGTTTTATACGGAAAATCCATATTAAGGGTATCAGTGTGATCGCGCCAAAGGCAAAACGCCAAGCATTGAAAGCCATTGGCTCCAATGTTTCCAAACCTAAGCGCTGAGGTATAAAACCAGCTCCCCAGATCAGTGCAACCAGTACAAGTGTGGAATTTATTACAAAGTTTGAGGGCTTCATTTTAAGCTTAACAACTACTTAAGAAAGGGCTTTATTATGACGTTGAAGATAATTTTCAATACGCTTAAAAATAAAAGCCAAGATGTAGGTAATGGCTAAATAGAGTAAAGCGACAAAAATATAAACCTCATATACCGCAAAGGTTTCAGAAATTATTCGACGTGCGACGCCCGTTAAATCGAGCAGAGTAATGATACTCACCAACGATGAAGCTTGCATTAAAAAGATAATTTCATTGCCATAAGCAGGCCAAGCGATACGTAAAGCCTGAGGTAAGATTACTCGCCGATAAAGTAATATACCTGACATCCCACAAGCACGACCAGCTTCTATAACACCAATAGACACTGATTTAATCGCCCCTCTAAATATTTCTGCGGTATAGGCACAGGTATTGAGTGTCAGGGTGAATACGGCACAAAAGTAAGCGCCTCTGAAATATTGCCATAAGCCAAGCTCGCTTAATTCAAGGCGAAACTGACCACTACCATAATAGACCAGAAATAGTTGAACAAGGATAGGCGTACCACGAAAGTAGAATATGAAAATATAGCTAGGCCATTTCAAAATTTTGAGGTCTGATAAACGCATAAGCGCAACAGGAACTGCCAGCATTAAACCGATCAATACCGACAAACTGGTAATACCTATTGTGACCCAAAACCCGTCTAGTAACCTAGGGCCAAATTCTGCAAGCATTTCCATATTCATTTAATGCTGCCCCGCTTTTGCGACACGTTTTTCTAAAAAGTGCTGACCAACCATTGAAACGGCAGTGATGCCTAAAAAGAGTAAAGACGCTAAAAAATAAGCAGTAAAAGGTTCACGTGTTGCGTTTGCGGCTATTTTTGCCATCCGCATAATTTCATCTAATTGAATAATCGAAATCAAGGCGGTCGCTTTGATAAGCACCATCCATACATTACCTAAACCCGGCAATGCAAAATACATCGCTTGTGGTAGCAAGATACGTCTGAACATTAAAAAATTAGACATCCCTAATGCATTTGCAGCTTCGGCCTGGCCAGTTGGTATCGAAGCAAACGCACCTCGAAAAACCTCAGTACAAAAAGCCCCGTAGATAAAACCAATCGTTATCGTACCAGCTAGAAAAGGGTCTATATCAATCAACACTTCATAGCCCATAGACTCAGCAAAATCCTGAACAAGTTGAGGAAAACCATAATAAAACAATAATAGGAGAATCAGTTCAGGTACACCACGTACAACGGTCGTATAAGTATTTGCTAAACCTCTCACCCAGGCTTGTGACGCTACTTTTGCCCAAGCGCCAAGTAAGCCAAAAACAATCGCTAATATCATGGCAGCTAAACCCACTAATAGTGTGTTCTTCATCGCTGCTATAATTATCGGGGTATAACCGCCTAGTTCAAACAAATCTAATCTCAAACTAAAATTGGAAAGAATGCCTTGGAAAATTTAGCTGCGAGCTAATAAAGACCAAGGCATTTATTGACATGTTTTTATTCTGCGCCAAACACGTCAAACGGGAAGTATTTATCATTGATTTTTTTATAGGTTCCGTCTGCACGGATCTGTGCAATGGCTTTGTTAAGCATCTTTTTCAAAGCCTCTTCACCTTTACGAATTCCAATACCGATTCCCTCTCCAGTATATTTAGGGTCATCAAAGTCAGGGCCCGTTGCCTCTGCAAATGAACCATCTTTAGTGGCTAAGAAATCATATAAAACAAAAGAATCAGCAGCAAGCAGGTCAATTCTACCCGAAACAAAATCTAGATTTGCTTCATCCTGAGCACCATAAGCTTTTACTTCAGCGATTTTTCCAAATACACCTTTCACGAAGTTCTCAGTTACAGTACCGCCTTGAACGCCGATAATTTTACCTTTCAGTCCTTTCTCGGTGATCTCAATATTAGCGCCTTTAGGCTGGGCAAACTTCACAGGGCTCGTATAGTATTTACCTGAAAAATCAATTTTCTCCTGCCGCTCTTTGGTAATAGACATTGAAGCAACAATCGTATCGAATTTCTTGGCTAACAATGCTGGAATAATGCCATCCCAATCTGCAGTTACCCACTCACACTCTTGGTTCATGGCCTTACAAAGCGCATCACCAATTTCAATATCAAACCCGACTAACTTGCCGTTTTTATCGATAGAGTTAAAAGGTGCATAAGCTCCCTCTGTACCCATTCGTAGTTTTTCTGCATGCAAAGACATTGAGCTAACTGCCAATGTCGCCATTAATAGAAGTGAAATTATTTTCATAGTCGGTTGCCTTAGTTTTTTATTAATCGTTATTTAAGGAAGCTTTAAGACTAAGTAATCCTTACTTAAGGTGCTTCAAACCAGTCCTACTTTCGACCATTGTTTCTGATTGAAAGTGATAAAATCTGAGCCAATATAAATCTATTTTCAGGTATTGGAAAGAAATTGTTTAAAGCGAGTTGATTTAGGCTGATCAAAAACGATATCAGGGCAGCCATCTTCTTCTATTTGGCCTTCATGCATGAAAATTACCCGCGTCGCTACATCACGAGCAAACCCCATTTCATGAGTAACCACTAACATGGTACGACCTTCCTCAGCTAGATCCTTCATCACTTTGAGTACTTCGCCCACTAACTCAGGATCTAGGGCTGACGTCGGTTCATCAAATAATAAAGCATCTGGTTTCATAGCCAAGGCGCGTGCGATCGCAACACGTTGTTTTTGACCTCCAGATAACTGGCTCGGGTAGTAATCAGCACGATCACTCAGCCCAACTTTTTCCAATAACTGCTTAGCTTCATCAATACATTCAGATTTCCCTCTCTTCTGAACATAGATAGGTGCTTCAATGACATTTTCCAATACAGTTTTATGTGGCCATAAGTTAAAACCTTGAAATACCATACCCAGTTTAGTACGCAAGCGATCAACTTGTTTATGGTCTTTAGCTTTTAGTCCTTTTTTAGTTTTTACCATGTCAATTTTCTCACCTGACACAGTCACTTCACCTTCATCAGGTGTTTCCAGTAAATTAATACAACGCAGGAGCGTGCTTTTTCCAGAACCACTCGAGCCTAGAATGGCAATCACATCACCTTTATTCGCCTCTAAAGAGATCCCTTTGAGTACTTTTAACGACCCGAAGCTTTTGTGTACATTTTTAATGTTAAGGCTTAGCACTGTCATGTTAAGAATAAGACCTTGATAGAAAGTTAGGGAGACAATCTTATACGTTGCACAAGCTTAGTCACAACCTACAAATAAGAATATTTAGTAAATTTATGTCTAAATCAAAAATCTTGGACTACATTAGTGATAACTCTATAGTGATGGACATCACTGGGGTTAGAGGGATACAAGGAATACCTGCTACCAACATCGCAGCAGGTAAAAACAAGACTGAAAATGGATTTCCGAACTCGCTATAGCCAATTTGTAATCATTGACTTCAAGGCTGGTTCGTACCACGGAGTTTGATATGACTAGTGCTAGCACCAGAACCACATCTCAAGCAACACAATCAACACCAGAAAAAACCACGCCCTATACTTCCGCTGATTTATTAATCGATTACCTTGAACAACTTTCTGTTGAGTATGTCTTTGGCATCCCGGGTGGTGCAATCGAGCCTCTCTATGACTCTCTAGCAAGAAGTGAGCGACGCGGCGGACCAAGAGCCATTGTTTCAAGACATGAAACAAGTGCTGTCTTCATGGCTGACGGCTATCACTTATTAACCGGAAAGCTCGGTGTATGTTGCGCTACCACCGGCCCTGGTGCCACAAACCTTATTACAGGTATGGCTTGTGCTGCAGCCAATAACACCCCCATTCTGGCAATAACAGCACAAACGGCACTCAACACTTTTGGAAACTCGGCCTTTCAGGAATCCTCATGCACGGGAATCAATACAGTTGGCATGTTCGAGTATTGTAGTAAGTACAATACCTTAGTTTCACATATTGACCAGTTCGAACGGAAACTAGCAACCGCTATTATGGCCGCTTTTCAATCACCGCGAGGCCCCGTGCATCTTAGTATTCCGATGGATGTAATGCGTACAAGCCCCAAAGCATTAAAGCCCACTTACGATTTAATGAAACAAATAGGCTCTCCTTCACTCTATGACCATCAATCAGTTGATCAACTTTGTTCATTATTGGATGCAGCTAAAAATATTGTATTTGTTATCGGTGAAGGTGCCAGCGAAGCAATCGGCAGTATTCTGGACACAGCTGAACATTACAACGCCACACTGATTACAACGCCACATGGAAAAGGTTTAGTTAGCCCTTATCATCCATCTTTCAGAGGAGTAATAGGCTTTGCTGGTCATGAAAGCGCTCGAGAAGCACTACTTGATGAAAACCTTGATTTACTTATCACAATTGGCACCAACCTTGGTGAATGGGCCAGTAGTGGCTGGGATGTATCCTTATTGCTCAATAGCCGGATGGTACATATTGATGAACAAACATATAATTTTTCTCAGTCCCCGATGGCAAAACTGCATGTTCAAGGTCGTATTTCAACGGTATTTAACTATGTGCTTACAAACTGTGGTGCTATCAAGGTATCGCCTTCCCCCCATATTGAGAGCCGGAAAACCAACACCAATATTCACAACCTCAAAAAAAGGCATTTCAAACTTGATGATGAAAAGTCCTGGTTAGATATTTCAACACCAATAAAACCTCAGCGCCTAATGCATGACTTGCCAAAACTATGCCCCTCAAACACCCGTTATCTAGCCGACACAGGTGCAAGTTTTGCTTGGGCAATTCATTACATGCATCCATTTGAACGACGAATGCGGGGTTCTAGAAATGCTCGCGGAGGACTATTCCGTGCTTGTCTTGAGTTTGCCCCGATGGGCTGGGCGATTGGTTGCGCCATAGGAATGGCATTTGCTAAACCTTCAGATCCTGTTGTATGCATTACGGGAGATGGCAGCCTATTAATGAACGGTCAGGAAATTACAGTTGCCATCCAAGAGCACTTAACTATTATTTTTGTAATCTTAAATGACTCCGCTTTAGGCATGGTCAAGCATGGCCAAAAATTAACAGGCGCAGAGGAAATCGGCTCGATGCTACCCAAAGTAAATTTTGCTGATATGGCAAAATCAATGGGGGCAAATGCATATAGAATTGAATCGCCAGAACAATTAGATAATTTAGATTTCGATGAAATATGCAAACGTAAAGGACCGACCTTGCTCGATATATTAATTGACGTCAATGAAGTTCCACCAATCGCCATGAGAACCAATGTGCTCAAGGGAGAAAAATGACCAAACCAGAAATTCATTCTGATTTTTGGGATGAGGACCCAAGTCCTGAAAATCCATTTACGCCTTCCGCTTGCTATTGCTCTGGCTACAACGTTTATGATGACTTGCTCCCTAATATCAGCTGGGTTGAGTACCTGTATTTGATGTTTATGAAAGAAGCACCAACAAAGCAGCAGTCAACATTGCTAAATGCACTTAGCGTGGCGCTAGCCAATCCCGGCCCTCGTGATAACTCAGTACAAGCCGCAATGAGCGCTGGAGCCGGTGGTTCTACACTCGCATCATCCTTAATTGCTGCAATAGGTGTTGGCGCAGGAAATTTAGGTGGTGCTCATGAAGTCGCCATAGCCACATCATGCTGGCAGAAATTTGGTACTAATCTTCTTTTATGGCAGTCAGGGTTCAATGATTTCATAAAGCAAAAAGATGGAAATACATCACGTGCGGATGTCTGGCTACCTATTGAGCATGCACCAGGGTTCGATCCCAACGGAACACATTGTGCAGAAACAATCATCCAGACTTTAAATTATTTATCTGATATTAGCCCAAACAATCATCTGGCTTGGCTAAGAGAACATCGAACAGACATGGAAAAAATGACAAATAGCCCCTTAGCGATGTCAGGTGTTGCCGCAGCAGCTTTTGTTGACCTAGGGTTTGAGCCTTCGCAGGCCGAAATGCTATTTATGTTATTGAGGTTGCCCGGAGCTGCTGCACATGCACTTGAGCAACATGAAACAGGTTGGAAAGATTTCCCTTTCTTTAGTGACGGTTTACAAGTGGGAGTACCAAATTCATGAGCAAAACCAATCATGAAATGGACCACTTAAAGCTCAATGAGTTACTAAAAAACTCTAACATATGGCCAACTGAAATGGGGGGGTGGCAGCCCGGGGTAGATGTCAGTTTTCGGGGTAAGAGCTTACTCAAAGATTTAAACCATCTTTCCTGGATGTCTTTAGTCATTTATTCCATTACGGGAAATATCCCTGAACCGAAACAGTGTGAACTGTATGAAGGTATTTGGGTCATATCAACCAGCTTTCCTGACCCCCGACTTTGGAATAATCGTATTGCTACTTTAGCAACAAATTCTAGAAGCACACCAGTATTAGGAATCAGTGCAGGTATTGCAGTCTCTGAAGCAACTATTTATGGGCACCGCCCTTTAATCGCAACCATCGATTTCTTATATGATGTTCAAAATAAGTTAGATCAGGGTCAAAACCTGTCAGACATTCTTAAAGCGCTTTATCATTCGACTGCCCCTTCCTATTCAGGCAAAGGAAAAAACAGATCGCCAGCTAAAATACCCGGCTTTGGCAGACCAATTACACCGGTTGATGAACGAAGAAAACCCTTATTAGATTTAGCCAAAAAGTGTCAATATCATCAAGGAAAAATTCTACAACTGGCATTTGATATCGAGCAACAATTGAAAATAATTGCTCCCCAGTTAAAAATGAATATAGCAACTTTAATGGCCGCATTATGTGCCGATCAAAACATGAGCCCACGAGAATTTTATTATTTTGTAAGTCTATGCTTTAGTGGAGGAATTCTAGCTTGCGCGATTGATGCCGAAACACATCATGAAGGTAGTTTTTTTCCAATGCCTTGTAATGCAATTCGCTATAGCGGAAAGCCTCGGAGACAATGGAAAAACATGTAGTTTATTCGAAAATACTTCACCACTCATTTCTCGTCACCCCGGTAATTGCGAAGCAAGAGAGGGCCGCCTGGTCGGTTTTTTAGCCCGGATCCAGTCTTATATAGCTGTTTAGGCATAAAAACTAGATTCCGGCTAAAAAGACTACCGGAATGACAAAAGTTTGGGTCGTGCAATACACTCTATCCATATAAATCCAGAATTGAGCGACATAAACTCAGAAACCTTTTATAAGTAAACACTTTCTTTTAGCCACACTTCCAACTCATTTACTGGTAATGGACGGCTTAATAAATACCCTTGAATAACATCACATTCCAGCGTCTGTAGTAAGGCCTTTTGCTCGTTGGTTTCTACCCCTTCAGCAACGACTGACAACCCCAAATTATGGGCCAGAGCAATAATGCCTTGCACGATAGAAATATCATCTTTATCACCTGGAAGATCTTTAATAAAAGCTCGGTCAATTTTTAAGGTATCAACCGGAAAACGTTTTAAATAACTTAATGACGAGTAGCCTGTACCAAAATCATCTATTTCTAATATCACGCCCAACTGTCTTATTTGCCCCATCTGTTCAATAATCGCTTCCGTCGTACCTAATAAGGTATTTTCAGTAATTTCAAGTATCAACCTAGAAGGTAGTATTTTTGTATCAGCAATAATTTTACTCACCTTTGAAAATAACTCACCCGATTCAAGCTGATCACTCGCTACATTGACAGATACACTAAAGTCAGTAATTCCTTTTTCAACCCAATTCGCTTGCTGTGTACATGCTTCAATTAAAACCCAGTCACCAATTTCACTTATTAGACCGCACTCCTCTGCCAAAGGAATAAACTCCATAGGAGGAATTAAACCCCTTTCAGGGTGCACCCAACGAACCAATGCCTCAACACCTCTAGTCTTACCATTTTTGAAATCAAACTGAGGTTGATAATATAAAACCAGTTCATTTTTCAAAATCGCATTTTTTAGTTCTTGCTCCATTTCAATTTTTCGAATTGCTTCAGTTTCCATCCCGTCTTCATAGTATTGAAAACAGTTCCCACCCTTCGCTTTCGCTCTAAATAAAGCGGTATCTGCATGCTTCAGCATTGAGCCAATATTGTTACCATTATTCGGGTAGATAGATATACCGATGCTCGCATGAGAAAATACTTGTAAGCTCATAAAAGAAAATGGCCGGGATATCATTTCCCTGATTTTTTCAGCGACACCAATCACAACATCCGGAGAGTGAACTTTATCAAGAATAATGGCAAATTCATCACCACAGATACGCGCTAAAACATCACCAGACCGGATGCACCCCTGTAGACGTTGCCCAACAGTTTTGATGAGTAGATCGCCTACTTCATGCCCTTGAGTTTCATTGACCAGTGTGAACCGGTCAAGATCAATATAAAGAAGCGCTAACAGGTGATTCATTGTGTAAGCCCGTCGGATTAATTCACGCCCTCGCTCCAAAAAAAGCTCTCGATTTGGAAGATTCGTTAATGAATCATAATAGGCTAGCTGATAGACTTTTCTCTCAGTTTTACTGGATTGGAGCAGACGATTTACGCGCTTGCGAAGCAACATAAAGTTTATGGGTTTCGGTATGAAGTCAGTTGCTCCTGCAGCAAAAGCCTTTTCAATAGACCCCTCATCATGCAATGCGGTTACCATTAAAATAATGGGTCTAATTGTACTTTGAATATTAATGATTTGTTTACAAGCATCAAACCCATCCAACCCCGGCATCATCGCATCCATCAGGATCATATCCGGCATATTTTCCTTGCATTTTTGCACCGCCTCCAAACCATCACATGCTTCAATCATATTAAACCCATCACGTTCTAAAATACCCTGTAACGCGAAGCGAGCACTGCGGTCATCATCAACAACTAAAATCGTTTGTGTTGACTCACTAGCCGGTGTTAATGATACCTTGCTAGTGAAAAGCTCATCCTGCAGAGCAGCTTTAACTTCTCTATATTCATTAGATATATCAAGCAATAGTAACTTTGCCCCCTCGATACTCTCTGAGACGACAACTTGCTCTAATCGTATACATAACGCTGCTAAGGGTGCTGCACCAATATTGATAGCTGTACCTTTTAAAATATGAAGACTCTGCTTTATCGCATTCATATTTTTTTGAGCAAGTTCATATTCTAAATTTTCAATAAGCGGAGGCGTGTCTTCCATAAATACTATTAATATCTTTGAAAACACCTCCCCCATTCGAGCACGCATCTCACTTAATTTATCGATATCAATTGGGAATACTTTTTTCTCAATGTCTGGTGCCTTTCTAACTGACACGCTATTATTTTGATCCGATGACTGCTTAGCAATCAATGCCAACTCTTGTTGAATTGGCGTACTTAGCCATAATGATATTTTGTCTTCAAGATCTTCAAATTTTAATGGCTTTTCAACATAGTCATTCATTCCTGAGGCGAAACAACGCTGACGATCTGATTGATAAGTGTGAGCCGTCATAGCAAGAATCGGAATTTTATTTCCAGAGGATTCACTCGCACGAATTATTTGAGTCGCTTTATAACCATCCATAACGGGCATGAGGCAGTCCATTAAAACCATATCAAATGACGAGACTGCTAGCTTATCTATAGCAACTTGCCCATTCTCAGCTAACTCAGTCCAGTACCCCAAACGCTCTAACATAGATCTTGCGACAATTTGATTAGTTGGGTTGTCATCAACTATCAAGATTCGAATGCTTTCTTTGTTTCCTAAATCCATATCACTTGATGTAAGCTCAGAAGGTGAATTTTCATCACTCAACAAACGTTGAATTTCTCGTCGTAAGGTTACTGAGTCAATCACCGAAGGTATATATTTCAGATTCGAATATGAGACCATTTCAGCACTAGAGTTTGCAGACAGCTCATCACTTAGTACTAAAAAATTAGTGCCTGCCAGCTCAGATTTCTCACCAAACATATTTGGGTCAAATGTACTTGCTAAAGGGTTATCCACAATCACAAGATCATAAGGCGTGCCTCTTGATCTGGATTTCCCCATCATAAAGATAGCTTGTTCACAAGACTCAGCCTGCTGATGAAGACATTGCCAACTTGTTAGTGTTAACGAAAATACCTTGTTACGCAGTTTGTTGTCACCAATGGTCAGAATACGAAGTAATAACAGTTTCTTATCATTAGGAGAAGTACTACTATTCGCCTGATGAGAAATTTCCATAGGTATCGTAAATCCGAAAGTACTGCCTTCGTTTATTTCACTTTCAACATTTAATTTACCTCCCATTAGCATAATTAGCTGCTCGCTAATCGTAAGGCCCAAACCTGTACCACCATAGGTTCTAGTCGTTGTACCATCCGCTTGTACAAACGAATCAAAAATCCTTTTTTGTGCCTCTTTTGAAATACCAATACCTGAATCTTCGACCTCGAACTTTAAATGCACTTTATCACTTAGGGAAACTTGCTCTACCCGGATCATCACCATGCCTTGATCCGTAAATTTAATGGCATTACCAACCAAGTTAAGTAATATTTGTCTCAATCGACCCGAGTCACCATGTATTGTATTTTTAATACTGGGGTCGATAACTGCGCTTAGCATGACTTTCTTCGAATTAGACTGAAGCGCTAATAATTCCACAACATCCATGATTAATTCACGAATACCGAAATCTTCAAGGTGAAATTTCATTTTTCCTGATTCAATTTTGGAAAAGTCCAAAATATCATCAATCAATAGTAAAAGTGTTTGGGCTGAACTCGTCGCAATATCAACATATTCTTTTGTTTGTATATCAAGCTCTGTACTTTGAAGCAGCTGCAACATCCCGAGCACCCCGTTCATGGGCGTTCTCAATTCATGACTGACTGTCGCAGCAAATTCACCTTTCGCTTTAGCGGTATCTATCGCTTGATCCCGAGCAACCAGCAACTCATTCTCACGGCTTTCCAGCTCATTCATCATGGTATTAAAAGCTTGTTCCATGGAAAGGAGATCAACAGAGCCCTCAAGTTTCGCACGTACACGGATATCGCCCTGTTCTGCCTGATACATATTAAGGGCTAATTGTTTCAGCGGCCGCAGAAGTCGATTGGTAATCATTAATAACAAAACCAACAATATCGTGGATGAACCGAGTGCAATCAATAAATTACTATTCAAAATTTCACGGTTCATGGCGTGAAGGCTCTCTTTGCTAATATTCACCTGCACAAAACCAATAAGCTCAGAAACAGGCGCTTGAGCTGCAAAAGGAGACGATTCATCCAAAGCCCATTGTCCACTAAAAACAGGCATACTAAAGTGCCATATTTTATCGGTTTCTCTATACTCCACACCTTTCACTGGCCATGAATTTATACTGGGTTCAGGTGTTTTCATGCCGCCCCGATACAGCGTTGTATGGTTTCTATCGTAAATGACAACATTTGATACATCAGGAAATGACAATATAGACTTTGAGGCTTCTTTTGCATTTTCTACACTGTGGTACAACAGGGCTAATGTACTTTGCTCAGCATATGTTTCTGTAATCTCTTTCCCTTGCAGGACAAATTGTTTATGGACTGTTTGACTTGAAATCGATGAAATCACAAACGACGAAATTACTGAAAAGCAAATAATTCCGAAGCTAAAAGCAATGATTAATTGTTGCTTAAAGGAAAGTCGATTAAGTAATAAGCGATGTACTAACTTCATAGTATTTCCTCTTTACCTATCCTGTGGCGTTGGGTACATCAAGCCAAAAGCTTTTCGGTTTTTTTTGCTATAAAATAAATCTAAGTGATTTGCAGTACGCAAATTGACCGCAATTTCAATACTTTCCGTAGGCTGAACATTTATTACATTGGTCGTATTTTGCTGTTCACTTTTCCAAAAGTTGACAAGTTCCTTCCCCATTTCAATATTATTTGTGTAAAAAGAGAAAAGAGCCCCTCGCTTTACATCAGCAAGGCTACTAGAAATAACGGGCAGTTTTTTACGCCAAGCCTCTTGAAGAATTACTTTTAAAATAGCCTTATCAGGGCTTCTGCCATAGGGCGCAATCCATAAAACATCGTGACCAGGCTCCATGTTGTTTAAAACCTGACGATAGAGATAGGCCATTTCTCTGGCGTTGCCTGCTCCATGAGCCAAAATTTTTAAAGAATGCTTAGATGCCTCTTTAGTGGACGTCTCAATAAACCACGCATTCTGTCGTCGATAAACCACGTGCACACGATTAATTTTTGGTAGTACTTTAACTAATTTTTTGAATACCACATTCGGTGATGGCACTAACGTGATGGTAGATAGCTTGGCATCATCAGGCTGAATTAACACGGCACCGACAATTCTTAAAGTGCTCGACGGTAAAGACAAAGCCGTTCTCATGCTTCGGTTTCCCAAAACAATAGCACCATTCATTTTTTGCTGATTAAGCCATAATAATAAATCATCTGAAGTAGAAGCTGCTTCCAGAACATAAGCAGATACCTGCCCCTCAAAACTCGTTTCGATTCCCTTGTAAATGTTAAGAAAAATCTGACGATAAGGCTCACGTATTTCTGGGTATACAACCGCTAAACGTTCGGCATGGAGTATTTCACTGATTAACATCAGGTAAAATACAAACAACCATAGCTTGATTTTTATAATACCAACGACCATTTCAGAAAGTCCTTTCCGAGCTTGATTCGTATGCCATGCAAGTATGTAAAATTGTCATATGATGTTACCAAAACATTTACAATAAGCTTTTAATTGCCCAGTGGTTAAAGCATCTTTAGGCGATCCCATTTGTATTGGTGCTCCCTTCCATAACAACTTAGTTTATCGCTATTTAAGCATTAAAATTGATATTCAAATTCAGCTAAAACGCGCCGTCCGGCTAAAGGCAAGTCATTTGGTATCGAGGCAACTGGGTCAGACCAAGGGCTTGGTTCTCGAGCATCACTGTCAAAGATATTTTTTACCGATAAGGCAAAGGTTAATGGATGTCCATTACGTCTTCGCCTTAAAGATAGATCCACTGTTTTATTATCATTAATAGCTTCCCGGTTATCACCTTGAGCACGTCGCCTATCCAAAACCCAGTTAAATTGAGAATAGACTTGCCAGTTATCGGTCTTTTTCCATAATAAAGATAAGAATAATTGTCGTTGTGGCGACTGAGCCGGTACACTCTTTGAGTTTTTATCTTCTGAAGATTGAACTGAAAAATTGGCATTTAATTCTAGGTTATAAAGCGGCTCCCAAGTCGTTTCTATTTCTATTCCCTGCCCCGTTTGCTGCCCTACATTTTGAGCCGTGCTCGAAGTTGCGCCTCCCCCATCAGGTACAAACTGGATTATATCTTTCCACTCATAATGAAATAATGTCAGGCCATAACTAATTTCCTGAGATGGTCGGTAGTCAAAAGCAAGTTCGGTGCTTTTCATTTCTTCAGGGTCTAAGTCTGGATTCCCTAAAACGATAGGATTGTTAATTGCCAGAGTCTGAGCAAAGCTTGGCGATCGGAATGCTTCGCCATAAAGTACTTTGGCAGTCAGGTCATGGTTTACCGACCAGACTAAAGCCACTCGAGGGTTCGTGGTACTGCCAAAGTCTGAAAAATGGTCATAACGAAGGCCTGTTGTTATTTCCCAGTCTGCCGCAAAGTCCCATATGTCTTGTATGACTGCATATCTGTTTTTTCGGGTTTTTTCTTGGAGAAATACAGAAGGAGTGTCAGTTACGTCAATCAATCCGCTAGGTAAAGGTACGAGAAGATTAGTATTTGGGTCCACGCTAAAATTTTTGGACTCTTTTACTTTATATAAATCGCCATGATAATAACCTAGACCAAAACGAAGTTTATGACTATCAAAGCCTGTAAAAATACTCGTAGCACTTGCTCTACCATGACGTTCAAATACTTCTGGATTACCAATTACTCCATCAGGAAAAACTCCGAAGCTCATATTCACACCCGCTGGAAAAATGATAAGGTCCTTTTCAATCTCCTGACTGGTATCAAAGTAACTCAGTTGAGCGGTCAACTCCCAATCATCAAAAGTATGCTTATTCATGTAGTTAATATCTGCATTCCACCGCTCACTTAAGTAGCGGTTATGGGGATCTAAAGCCTCTCCAACACCAACACCACTACCCCAATCTGCACGACGTTGAAGTCCTGCACGAATTTGCCAATCTTCTATTTCATAGTCAATGCGTAGATCAATATTTTCCCGCGATAAATTAACCTGCCCAGGCGCTAAACTGGCATTTGTCGTAAACCAAAGATCCAGATTTGATTGCCCATCAGAGTTAATAACCTCACCTTGACCGTCGGTTTGAGTAAACTCCAAAGAAACGGCTAGCTTACCTTCACCTACTTTGATTTTATTCATCACCCACAACTCTTTATGGTCAAAACTGCCAAGACGCACACCTGCTTGAGTACCATCAATATCATCATATGATTTAGTAATCACATTAATGGTGCCGGCAAACGCATCGGCCCCGTACACCGCCGAACCAGGCCCCCTAACGACTTCGATCCGTGAAATAGCGTTTATAGGCATTCCGCCCCAAATTAAACCACGGTCACCCTGAAATAAGTTGGTCAGTGGTACGCCGTTAATTAACATTAAGACTTGCGGATTATATTTTGAGTAAATACCACGAAAAATGTATGCGGGTTGGTAACCAAAGGGGTCATAAGAAACATGAAGGCCGGGGACAGTTTCTAATACTTCATCAATATCAGCCGCTCCCATATTTTGAATATCAGCTGCGGTAATTACCGTGGCAACTGAGGGGGCTTTAGAAACAGGCTGAAGCACTCCCGTGGCAATACTAATAAGTTCTTCATCACCATAAAGACCAAATAATGTCTCTTCATCGCTAAGTTCATTGTGTGGGTGCTCGGCAACAGCCGAAAAAGATAAGATAAATAGGATACAAAAATAGTACTTAGCAAAGATTTGCGACATTTCCTATGATTCCCTTCACTCTTCCTAAGTATGACAGCTGTATACGACGACTAGAGCTACCTTGCTTTAGGTCAATAAAAAATAACTACTGTTAGATTTACAATAAACATGCTTATTAATTAATAGCTCAATGTTACAGCTTGTCAATGATCTATTTACCACGTTTTTGTTTAATAGATATCCAAGTAAACATCCCCAAGTTTCTGGAATGTTTCATGCTTGCAACAACAGATTTTTTTATATTAAAGGTGACATTTTAACCCTAATCAAATCGACTGATGCAACTTAAGCGTTAGACTGAAGCACACACAGAATAATGAAGCAGCCCTCATAGACTATTATCGTTCAAAACGTCAATTTAATAGTATTGATTTAATATTTTCTGATGCCCGCCATGTTTTTTGAGTGTATCCAAGGCTAGTTGAAATTTTTGGACTAGTTCATCCGAAGTATCTTTGTTAAAAGCGTAATACACATCGCTTTTTTGCAATGTATAGACAGATTCATAATCAAGTTGACTAACTTTATTTTTCTTTAGCTCCCACCTGACAGCATTCAAGCTATAAGCAAATAAATCAATTCGTTTCAGATCAAGTTTTTGTAGTGAGCGTAAAATGACATTTGTACCTGCAAGGCTATCCAGTTTATTTACATCTACGCCTGAGTTAACAAGAAAGCGCTCACCCCAATCATTCTTTATCACTCCCACATGAAATGGTTTTATTTCTTCAAGTGAGTTGATTGTTATATGACGGTCTACTTTAGCGATTAAAGAGAACACCGTTGACGTAATAGGCCCTACCCATTTGAACTTGTTTTCTCTCTCCTTGGTTCTGGTCATCGTAAAAAGGCATGCATTCTTTTTAGACAAGACATTCATGTAACCACGAGCCCAGGGTACAAGGTCTATACTGTTGCGGGTTTGGGTTGATTTTAATGCTTTCAGTATCTCAACCATCAGATCAACCGAAACACCTTGTAATTTGTTATTCTCAACAAAGTTAAATGGCGGGTAGTTTTCAGTCATGAAGGAAATATCATCGACCGATTGCGAAAAGCTATTTATTGAAAACGAAGCACAAAAGCAAAAAGCTAAACTAAAAATATAATTTTTGATCATTTTTTTAGTGCCTCAAAAGAGTATAAAATACTTAACTTAAGAGCTTTGTATGATAACAACCTGTTTAAACTACTTCGTTCCCCTTATGTGTTCCTAAAGTGGAATGACATATAGCTTAAGCGTGTAAATCTCTCAACATAAGGTACTTTTAAGTATAGTACTTTAACTTAGAGAGCACCTTATAACAGCTCTAATTTGTCTCTCGTACCACACTGAAATACCGCCACTAAGGAAAATTTAAAAAACTCACTACACGTTGTCAGGTAATCTTTAACCCAATATTTTATATCATCTGAAGTATGTGGTGGTATCTGGCAAGTCACCACATACTTAGAGTCTGTTTGTTTTGAATCATCGGTGACTAAAATTCTCAGGTTTGAATTAACTTCATCCCATTCAACCAGAAAGTATCGTGAATTGTCATTGATGTTGTCTGATAAAAGACTAACAGCTTTATCGATAGACATCTGAATTGCAAACTCTGTTCTTTCACCTGAGAGAGGATCTAGTTTAGCAAAGTGAATAATGTATGGCAGTTCTTCATAGATACGCCAATCCAATGTTAATGCTCCTGTTGTTGTGAGAGATAAGTTGTGAGAGATAAGCTCTAAGGAATAGGTTGAAAGAGAATAAGCAGTCAATTATTAGCTTTATATTGTAGTTCGCTGCCTTAATGCTTCAAACAAACAAATACCTGTTGCCACTGAAACATTTAAACTACTAACACTTCCCTCCATAGGGATTTTAGTCAATTGATCACAATGTTCTCGGGTTAAACGGCGTAAGCCACTCCCTTCTGCTCCCATTGCAATCGCCATTGAACCTTTTAGGTCTGTCTGGTAAATATTTTGCTCTGCTTCGCCTGCCGCCCCTGTAATCCAAATGCCAAAATTCTGTAACCATTTCATCGTGCGAGCCAAGTTGGTGACACGAATAACAGGTACGTGCTCAGATGCACCACAAGCCACTTTTCTTGCTACCGAGTTAAGCGGCGCTGATTTATCCTTTGGCACAATAACAGCATGAACACCTGCAGCATCGGCAGAACGTAAACAAGCCCCTAAGTTATGAGGGTCGGTAACTGAGTCTAGAATTAATAAAAAAGGCGGTGTAGATAAACCTTGTAAAATGTCTTCTAAATCACCTTCAGTTTTTTCTATTTCTGCTTTGATCAGTGCAACAATGCCTTGGTGGCGCCCGCTAACCAAAGCATCTAATGATTTACGAGGTACGAGTTCAAGCTTAATATTTTTTTGCTTGATAAGGTTAATCAGCTTTGACAAGCGCTGATCATCACGACCTTCTTGAACTTGAATAGATAACACTGAGTCAGACTCATTTCGTACCAGCGATTCAACCGCATGCAAACCAAATACTGTATCTTGGTTCATGATTTTTTAACCTTTCGCTTTCGTACACCACTTGGCTTATCTGATGCTGCTACCGTCTTTTTTGTTTTCTTAGCAGGAGTTTTCTTTTTTACTGCTTTCTTTTCAGTTTTTGGTTTATCTGATTTGTTCTTCACAACCTGACGCTTTGTGGGTTTCTTAGCTATTTTTTTCTCTTTACCCTCAACATTTCGGCCTTTAGCTGAACGACGTTTAGTTCGTTTACTAGGCTCTGAACTAACTAACATAAAGTCGACTTTACGTTCTTCTAAGTCGATTTTTGCAACTTCAACAACAACACTATCACCCAAGCTATAGCTCATTCCTGAGCGCTCGCCTATTAAGCGATGTTTCGCCGCTTCATATTGATAATAATCACTTTTTAGAGAGGTGACATGCACTAAACCTTCAACATATAAATCTGCCAGTTCGACAAAGAAACCAAAACCGGTTACACCAGAAATAATGCCTTCAAATACTTCACCTAAATGTTGCTGTAAATATTCACACTTCAACCAGCTGTTCACATCGCGCGTTGCCTCGTCAGCACGACGCTCTGTCATCGAGCAGTGTTCTCCCAAAACCAGCATCTTTGCCAAATCATAAGGGTAAGCATATCGCGACAAGTCCAATTCATCAGGGCGAACGACATCATCACTCACTTTTTCACTGTAAATAATCGATTTTATCGCTCTGTGTACTAGTAGGTCCGGGTAACGTCGAATGGGTGACGTAAAGTGAGCATAATGCTCATACGCTAATCCGAAGTGGCCTTTTTCTTCTGGACCATACACTGCCTGACTCATTGAGCGAAGCAGTACTGTTTGCAACACACTGAAATCTGGGCGATCTTTAATTTGGCGAATAATTTCTTGGTAATCAGCTGGGCTCGGTTCGTCTCCACCCATAAGCTGTAAACCTTGTTCACCTAAAAAAGCACGCACATTCTCAAGCTTTACAGCGCTTGGCGTTTCATGAATTCGATAAAGCGCAGGAATTTTATGGCGCGACAAAAATTCTGCCGTGGCGACGTTTGCACACAGCATACATTCTTCGATAATTTTGTGGGCATCATTTCGGACTGTCGGGACAATCGCATCAATTTTACGTTCTTCACCAAAAATAATTCTGGTTTCTACGGTATCAAAATCAATTGCACCACGCTCTTTTCGTCTTTCTGTTAATGCACCAAACAGCGAGTATAAATTTTGAAGTTCTGGCAATACTTCAGCAAAATCTTCGCAAAGTTGAAGTCCATCAGATGACTCTGGTTCTTCTAACATGGTTCCAACCTGATTATAGGTCAAACGAGCATGACTAAACATGACACCTTCATAGAACCTGGAGCCTGTCACTCGGCCCTCTTTACTGATATCCATTTCACAAACCATGCATAAACGGTCTACTTTAGGATTTAATGAGCACAAGCCATTGGAGAGCACTTCAGGCAGCATCGGCACAACATAATCTGGAAAGTAAACTGATGTACCGCGATTATTAGCTTCTAAATCTAAAGGTGACTCAGGCTGCACATAGTGACTAACGTCAGCGATGGCAACATATAGTTTCCAGCCCGACGCTTGTTTCTTGCAATAAACAGCATCATCAAAATCACGTGCATCTTCACCATCGATGGTCACAAGTGGCAAGTGTCTAATATCAATACGCTGTTCTTTATCTTCATCAGCCACTTCCGGCTTTAGCTTTCCAACAGCCATTTCAAGTGCTTTCGGCCACTCAAATGGAACCCCATAAGTACGAATAGCAACATCAATTTCCATTCCGGGGGCCATGTGGTCACCCAAAATTTCAATCACTCTTCCTGTTGCATGTGTTCGTTTTGTCGGTTGATGCAGGATTTCTACCACCACATACTGACCATGTTCTGCATCAGCAGTATCATCAAAGTCGACTAATATTTGCTGGTTAATTCGAGTGTTTTCAATTTCAACCTGAACTATATTACCTTCTCTATATAAACGCCCAACCAGTTGCGTGGTATTTCTCTCTAATATTTCTATAATGACGGCGTGTCGCTTACCACGATGGTCTTCACTATCTGCACGAACAAGTACACGGTCGCCATCAAAAACGGTTTGCATCTGACGAGCAGATAAATAAAGATCTGAGCCACCTTCATCCAGCTTTACAAAACCAAAGCCATCTCGATGCCCTATCACAACACCTTTCATCAAGTTTACCCGAGAAACAGGCAGGTACTGCCCCCTACGATTACAGACAAGCTGTCCATCACGCGACATAGCAATTAAACGCCTGCGTAATGCTTCAATATTATCAGGATCTGTTAAATTGAGTTCTGCAGCTAATTCCGGGTGCGTAGCAGGAGCATTGCGGCCATCTAAATGACTCGATAGAAACTCTCGACTTGGAATGGGGTTCGTGTAATTTGAGGCTTCACGAGCTTGATGAGGGTCAGAAGAAATCGCTTGTTTCTGACTTTTTTTAGGTTTTGATTTTGTCATTAATGACCGCGCTTGAGTTGACTTTCTATCGATAAATAAAAAGAGAAATAGAGTGCTTTGCATAACCCAAGCCTCTGTATTGCGGTAGTCTTTTGAGCCGGAATACAGTTCTTATATGGCTATTTTATATTAAAACAATGGATTCCGGCTGAAAAGCACACCGGAATGACAAAGTAGTTTAAGCAGCAGCTGTCATGCAAAGCTCTCAAATAAAAGTTCAAGCGCTAATTATAACGCCTAACGAACAATATGTAGAAATAAATTCACTCCGCTTGGATCTTTCACGACATGCATTTGTGAACGTTTCACCCCACAACAGGATGCTAGGTAATATAAATGAGCTTCACTTCTTGGATTAACATGCCACTTTAGAAAATCCATATAGTTTTGGCTTGGGTTGGCAGTACTTAAATTACCAATCACTAACTGCCCACCTTTTTGAGTTTGCGTCAGTAATTTTTCAAGCGTTTGTTTGAAAACAATATCATTCAAATAATCAAACAAGCCTTCCGACCAAACTAAATGATATTGGTCGAGTGTTTTTAAATCCGCCACGACACCATGCTGAAACTGGACTTGCTCAATATGCTCTCTACACAGCAAACGAGCATAATCTAGCGCTTTCCAATTATTATCCATACATAAAAATGAGGCATTACTCGCTGATGCTTTTAAGTAATTAGCTACTGAGCGCGAAGAACCCGATGCAACATTTAAAATATTTGCATTGCCTGCTGTGTGCTCTACTTCCTGCATCGTTCGTTTGAAGTAGTTCTGACTATTTTGAAAAGCTTGAACAAATGGTTGCTGATTCCAGAACTTGTCCCACTTCTTTAAACTTTGGTCTGACGTTTGGTAATCACCGCAAATTCGTTCTATTAACTCGAAATCTCCCGAATGACCATGTGGTTTTCTATAAGCAAAACCTTGCATAGTGTCGAAAGTCAGAGACTTACCCATTAAGTCTTCTTTAAAGTCGGGGCCATAACGGTCAAATTCACCACGGCGCTCAAGTAGGTTAAATTCCCCCAGAGTATGATTCAAGGTTGCATATTGTTCAGGCTCAGGCCCACCGGCTTGCACAAGATCATACATATAGTTCACTGGAGTCATCATACTTTTACCTTCATTTAGAATACTTATATAGTCTGAAGGACAAAATTAGAGTAATAAAACCAATTTCTTCATAAAATTGTAAAAAGAGCGTAAAAAATTCACTCAAATGCAACAAGAATGTAAAACATCATCATTCTGTTCACACTTTTCACCAGCAAAACTGTACAATAAATAACCAAATCGATAATATTTCCAGTTACATAACGATACATTCAATTGGATTGAGGTTCTTATCGTGTCATTAGATACTATTCCCAGCTTTGAAGAATTAGTCATACTCGCAAAAGAAGACCCTAAGGAGTTTGAGGCTCTACGCGCTCATTTATGCGATCAAATTTTAAGTCAGGCACCTGAACACATAGCCAGGCGTTTACAAGGTTTACAATTTAAAATTGATATGGAGCGAAGGCGTTCCAAAACGGCCATGGCATCCTGCCTTAAATTATCAAGTATGATGAATGATTCACTGATTGAATTAAAAGAAGTGCTTTCTAACCCTGAAGAGTTTTTACGTGCTCATCAAGCAAGTATTCAGATAACAAACAAGAAACGGTCAAGCGCTGAGATTATCCCGTTATTTCCTCAAAATCAAAAGATTGAATCCTCTTAATTTTTCCCTCAAACTAGCGCTTTAATTAAAGAGCTTTGCACGACTCATCTCTTCTGTCATTCCGGTCGTCTTTTTAGCTGGAATCCAGCTCTTTTCTAGCTATTTAGACATAAAAACAATGGGTTCCGGCTAAAAAGCACACAGGAATGACGAGGTTGTTTAGTCAAACGATTGTCGTGTAAAACACTCAAAAAAAACAAAGAGACTATATATGGGAAAAATTGCATGGGTCGCTGGCGCCACGGGCGCTATTGGAAACCAACTTGTTAAATTACTAAACCAAAGCCCCGAATACGATAAAGTCGTGGCTTTTGTCCGCAAACCGGTTACTAATAACTGGGAGACTTTTTCAAAAGTTAAACAATGGGTCGTTGATTACGAGCAACTTGAGGTTCCTCAGGGAGAAGCGGCTCAAGTAGATGATTTATTTTGTGCGCTCGGCTCAACTACAAAAAAAACGCCTGATAAAAAGGCTTATTACCAAATTGATGTCCAATACCCTTTAAATTTTGCAGCATTAGGTTCACAGCATAGTGCTAACTTCTATGGATTAGTTTCTTCTCATGGCGCCAGTCAAAAGGCCCTTTCTAACTATTTGAAAATGAAAGGGGGACTGGAGGCAAAACTCCAAGAACAACCCTACTCACACATCGCAATAGCTCGTCCAAGCTTGTTAATTGCTAAACGAAAAGAATACCGCTTAGTTGAGCACTTGAGTGGTTTTGTTATGAGTCAGTTACCTGGAAATTATAAAGCCATTAACACCGTGGATGTGGCGACCTCTCTAATCAAGTCTGCGAATAACGGTCACTCAGGTCTTGAAATACTTCAATCCAAAACTATGCACAGTAAATAATTTTTAGTCTGCTCCAAACATCGAAGCAGTGAAAATAGCGCCTTCTATAAAAGGTACATACTCTAAATGTCGAATGAAGTTCAACACGAAATTGATGCATTAATAAGCTCACTAAAGTCAGTGCAACTTGCCACACTCAATGCTGAACACCAAGCAAATATAAGCTATGCACCTTACTTAAAAAGAGGCGGGGCCTTTTATATTTTTATTAGTGAATTGGCCTCACACACTCAAAACCTGAAACTAAATCCAAAATTATCATTAATGTTTATTGAGGATGAAGTAAAAAGTAAAACAGTTTTTGCTAGACAGCGTTTGATTCTTGAATGCAATAGCCACGTGATTACAAAAGATGAAAAACAATGGGAGGTGATTTTAGCTGAGCTTGAAAATGCCCAAGGCCCCACCATTAAATTACTTAAATCGCTACCAGACTTCTGTTTGTTTCAACTAACACCAGAGAAAGGTAGTTTTGTTAAAGGCTTTGGACAGGCATTTAAGTTGTCTGGTGAGCAACTAACAAACATTGCACAGGTGAAGTAGCTTCGTCTTACCAAGCTACTTCATGTCCAACACCCTTTACTTACCAATTAGGCCTTTAATGGCATTTGGGAGATCTGCTGGTAAAACAATTGACTTACTGTTTTCCGACGATGCTAAGTCGCCTAGAGCTGAAATATATTTTTCACCTAATAAATAGACGACAGCCATATCCTTATCATTCATGGGTTCAGCGACCATTTGAATCGCTTTTTGACGCGCATCTGCTAATGCAAGTTCAGCTTTAGCATCTTGTTCAGCCGCTTCTTTTCGACCTTGAGCTTCTAGAATTTGCGCCTGCTTCTGCCCGGTTGCCTCAAGAATTTGTGCTTCTTTGCTTCCTTCCGCTTTAGTTACCGTTGCTCGTCGCGCACGCTCTGCCGAAGCTTGCTCTTCCATCGCCTGCTGCATCGTTGGGGAAGGGTTAATATCTTGAATTTCCACAGATCGCAAGCTTATTCCCCACTCCTCAATTTCTTCCGCAATCGTTTCTGTCAATTTACTCTTTATTTGGTCTCGTGAACTTAGAGCACTATCTAAATCCATTTCGCCAATAATTGAACGCAATGTCGTTTGCACTTTCGTCTGAATCGCAAAGCTGTAATTATCAACACCATAAACAGCCTTTTGAGGGTCTATAATCGATATGTAACCCACCGCACTGGTAATAATGATCGCATTATCCTTGGTAATAACTTCTTGCGAAGGTATGTCTAAAACAATTTGTTTGGTTGTAAGTTTATAGGCGACCTGATCGAAGTACGGAACAATGATATTCAAACCTGGCATCAAGGTTTTCTGATACTTTCCAAACCGCTGAACAACCCACTGATAGCCTTGAGGTACTAACCTAACCCCCTGAGCAATAGTAATTAAAACAACGATTAAGACGGCTATCGCAATATATAAGCCTGCATTCATGACATGATTCCTTTTAGATTAGTTTTTACGCATGATTAATATGTTGTTTTTTACATCGACCACTTGAATCTGATCACCAATTTCAACCTCACCTTCTGTTTGAAACTCCCATTCATCCACCCCTAATAAAGGTGTAGAAAAACGAACCTTCCCACATCGGCTGGCCAGTGGTTTGATAATCACTAACCCCTTCTCACCCTCTACATCACTCAGCACGACTTGGCCGCCATGCTTTAAATCAGGCTTTAGAAACTTGAACCAAAGCGTGGTCAAAAATGCTGAAATTAGTGCCCACATCGTAATTTGGATGGTGAGCGTAAGTGAAGGCATCATGATGAGTATTAAACCAACCGACACCGCACCCAAACCAAACCATAAAGCAGTAAAGGATGGAATCATCAGCTCTAACAACACTAAGCCAATACCGAAAACAATCCAGTGCCAATAAAGAATTTCCATGTATCATTTCCTTTAATGATTGAAAATATAAATGGTTAACGCCCCCAGCGTCCAACTAGTGATTGGTTTACACCAAGTTGGTCAAGTATTCGGGCAACAATAAATTTAATTATGTCATCAAGGTTTTGTGGTTGGTGATAAAACCCCGGGCTAGCAGGTAAGATCACGGCCCCCATACGGGTGAGCTTGAGCATATGCTCAAGATGAATTTCTGAGTATGGCGTTTCTCTTGGTACAAGAATAAGCTTTCGGCGCTCTTTTAAAGCAACGTCAGCAGCTCGTTCAATTAAGTTGTTGCTGGCACCACAGGCAATCGCTGACAGCGTGCCGGTACTGCATGGACAAACAACCATCTGGCTAGGTGCCCCTGACCCTGAAGCAACGGGTGCCATCCAGTCCTCTTTACCAAACACACGTATTTGCCCAGAGCTGGCATTAAATTTCTCGTTCAAAGCCTGTTCCATCTGAGCGGCTTGGCCTGGCAACTTCAAATCTGTTTCAGTTGTTATCACTATGTGAGCGGCTTTAGATACCATCAAATAAACACGTAAGCCTTCATTTACCAAACACTCAAGCAACTTAAGGCCGTACTGAACACCGGATGCCCCCGTTATGGCAACGGTAATAGTTTGAGAAAACTCGAGACTCTCACTCACTCAACGCCTCCAGAATATGTTGCAGTTTTATTAGCTGAGATATTATTAGTAATGGCATCAATTAGTTTTTGATGAATACCAGAAAAACCACCGTTGCTCATAATAACGATGTGCGTTTCACCGTTGATCGCTGAAATAGTTTGTTCAAGCAAAGTATCTGTCGTTTTACCTAACGCATGTTTACCATTTGCATCTTGTATTTGCTGTTCAAGCCAGTTCATTTCAGTTTGGTTCTTTTCAGATAGGTCAGCCCAGATTATCTGGTCTGCTTGCTCGGCACTCTTTAATAAGGTTTGGGCATGGATGCCCATTTTCATCGTGTTAGATCTAGGCTCAATGAGCGCAATAATCTTTGCTGCGCCTACTTGTCGCCTTAAACCATCCAAGGTTGTTTTAATTGCTGTCGGGTGGTGAGCAAAATCATCGTAGATCGTTACAGCGCCGAGCTTTGCTATCTGCTCCATGCGCCGCTTTACCCCTTTAAAACATGATAAGGCTTCAGCACTATGCGCCAGAGTGACGCCAACATGCCTTGCAGCCAACATAGCGGCAACCCCATTTTCAATATTATGCTTGCCCGTTAACGCCCAGCTAACAGATTGTTTTTCTTCATCAAGACTAATTTCAAATGAGCTTCCTGCAGCGTCTAATTGTTTCCAGGCAGGTTTCCCATTTTTACTCACTTCATGAGAAAAAGATTGTTTTTCTGCCCAACAACCTTTTTCTAATACTTGATCAATCGCTTCAATGCCTTCAGGATAAATCACACGCCCATTGGTTGGAATGGTGCGAATCACATGATGAAATTGAGTTTGAATTGCCGCTAGATCTGCAAAAATATCAGCATGATCAAATTCAAGATTGTTCACAATAAACGTTCGTGGACGATAATGGACAAACTTGGAACGTTTATCGAAAAAGGCACTGTCATATTCATCCGCTTCAATAACGAAAAAAGGGGTTTCACCTAAACGGGCTGAATAACCAAAATTACCAGGGACACCACCAATCAGGAACCCTGGTTTCATTCCCGCATACTCCAGAATCCAAGCGAGCATACTACTGGTTGTGGTTTTCCCATGAGTACCCGAAACACCTAATACCCATTTCCCCGGTAGTATTTTATCTGCTAGCAATCCTGGACCAGAGGTATAAGGCAAGCCTTGGTTTAGAATTTCTTCTAACAAAGGGTTACCCCGACTAATCGCATTACCAATCACATAGAGGTCAGCACCAAGATCCAGCTGCTTCAGGTCATAGCCTGAAATAAGGCCAATCCCCTGCTCTTCAAGCTGCGTACTCATTGGTGGATAAACCGCCTGATCACAACCTGTGACTTTCAGACCCATTTCCTTTGCTAGTATTGCCAGACTCCCCATAAAGGTGCCGCAAATACCAAGAATATGAATATGCATAAGTATTAAAGACTACTCGTTGAGTCAATTTCAATGGCTTTATCCATGGTTTCCAGATAAGCCTGACGAGCCTTTATTTTTGTACCATGGTGAGCACGCATGTTCAGCGTTTTCATTTGTGTCGCCACTTTTTCAGCTGTCGCCATTAACTGGTCAGCTTCTACAACTTGATCAAGGAATCCTGCCAATACGGCATCTTCTGGGCCAAACATCTCGGCATTAAATACAGAGCGATTAAAGTAATTAGCAGGCATTCTATTACGCGCCATTTCAATACCTGCATGATGCATGGTCATACCAATAGCGACTTCGTTTAAACCAACTTTAAATGGGCCTTCAATACCAATTCGATAATCAGCACTTAATAAAATGAATGCCCCTTTAGCAACCGCATGCCCTGTACATGCGACAATAATAGGAAAAGGAAACGACATCATACGACGAGTGAATTTTGAACCTTCAGTGACTAATGCCATCGCATCTTTCATGCTTTTCTGCATTGTTTTCAAATCATACCCACCGGAAAGAATACCTTCTTTTCCGCTTAGAATAACAACCGCTTTTGCTTCTTCAGCTTGATCTAATGCTGCATTCAGCTCCTCAAGAACCTGATGAGAGATAGCATTGACTTTTCCGTTGTTCAGAGAGATTTTTGCAACTTTTTCTGCAATTTCAATTGTTACTAATTCCATTATTTCACCAATTTATATAGTTAGAGAGCTTTGCACGATAGCCGTTTCTTTAAACTTCTTTGTCATTCCGGTGCGTTTTTCAGCCGGTATCCATTGTTTTAATATCGAAATAGCTCTAAAGAACTGGATTCCGGCTAAAAAAACTACCGGAATGACAGCTGCTTGAGTCGTACAAAGCATTTAGTTAATTATTTAAGATCTAAAAAGTGCTCACGATAATAGCTTAATTCATCAATAGACTCTTTAATATCATCCAAAGCCAAGTGAATATTCTTTTTGGAGAAGCCACTTAAAATGCTAGGTTTCCAGCGTTTAACGAGTTCTTTTAAAGTACTTACATCCAGATTTCTATAGTGAAAGAATTCTTCTAATTCAGGCATATACTTGACCAAAAAACGCCGATCCTGCCCAATACTGTTACCACACATAGGCGAACAACCCGCATCGACATGCTCTTTCAAGAACTCAATAGTTGCTTGTTCAGCTGTTTGTTCAGTTACCGTACTTTCTTGAACACGCTTCGTTAGCCCTGTTTTACCATGTGTTGTCGTACACCACTCGTCCATTGAATCGAGTAAGTCATCACTCTGATGAACAGCAATCACAGGGCCAATTGCAAGTATATTCAAATCAGCATCAGTCACAATTGATGCGATTTCAATAATCCGTTCTTCTTCAGGATTTAAACCCGTCATCTCGAGGTCTACCCAAATTAAGTTGTTTTTACGACTCATGATTTTTGCCTTGCAATCAAAATATTATATTTAACTTTAAACTTTAAACTTAACGAAACAAGATAATGACTAAATCATGTTTAAACAAGCGCTACCGATGGTATTTTACTGTTAGAATGCGTTTATTCTTCAATATTCAACCCATATTTTCACTACACAACAAGTCTGGCTATGAGCAAACGTAAATTAAATCGTCGCCAACAGTGGCGAATTGAAAAAATTCAAGCTGAAAAAGCCTCGCGCGCCGATCGAAAAGAGAAGCAAATCAGCAAACAACAATGTGCTGGTGATCTAAGTGACGAACAAAAAGGTTTGATAATTGCTCACTATGGGCAACGCCTTGATGTTGAAGCGCTTGAAGGTGAAGAAAAAGGCAAAATTTTTAGTTGCTATGTTCGCGCAAATATCGATTCACTCGTCACGGGTGATTTAGTAGTTTGGCGCTCAGGCAAAGACTTTAGCGGTATTATAGAGGCGCGCTTGGAGCGCTCGAGTTTACTGCAACGGCCTGACAATTATGGCCTGTTAAAGCCTGTTGCAGCCAACATTGATCGTATCATTATAGTTGTCGCAACCGAGCCAACACCGTATGCAAACCTCATAGATCGCTATTTAGTTGCCGCTGAAACCTTGAATATTCAACCAGCATTGTTATTCAACAAAAGCGATTTGATAACGGATGAAAATAGAGAAACCATCGACTCTTTATGCGATAGCTACGAATCGCTCGGTTATGAAGTTCTTAAAACTTCTGCTTTCGAACTCGAACAATGTGAATCAACCCTTCTCGAATGGTTAAAAAATTACACCAGTATTTTTGTTGGGCAATCCGGCGTCGGTAAATCCTCTCTGATTGGAAGTATTTTAGGCGATAAATCAATTCGGATTGGACCTTTATCTGAACTGTCGCGCAAAGGCATGCACACCACCACAACCGCAAAACTTTTTCATATTCCAGGCGGTGGTAAAATTGTTGATTCTCCAGGCATTCGGGAATTTGGCCTTTGGCATATCAATGAACAAGAGCTAATTGAAGGTTTTGTCGAACTGCGACCTTTTTTAGGTTATTGCCGTTTTCGAGATTGTCGACACAACAGTGAACCTAAATGTGCAATTTTAGGTGCTTTAGAAGAAGGTAAAATTAGCCAAACCCGAATGGACAGCTATCGCCGCATTAGAGACACACTTGGGGACAAGGAAACTTACCTCTAAATTTTAAAGTGAAGTCTTGGTAATAGACCTACACAATTAGCATTCACAGACTATAGTTAAACTATTCAGAGGCCCATACAACCTCTCTAACTTGTTAAAACTATTAAAACTTTATGTCCAATGAATCAATGCCGAACAATGCTCAGGACTGGGCACAGCATTTGGCCCAAAAACAGCTACCCACTCCTTTTCGGGTAGGTCAGCTAGTATTACGCCAGATGGAGGGTGAAAATTTACCTTACGCCAAAATAGCTGCCACGATCAACAACGACCCGATCCTCGCTTATACTATAATGTCATTGGCCAACAAGGAACGCATGCCAGGGAGTGAAAGTAATAAAACAGTCAGCCAAGCCATTAGCATGATAGGCGTTGATGACTTAAAAAACAGCATCAAAAACCTCCCCTTCCAAAGTGCATCATCTAAAGATATTAAAAGCTTTTACTATATTAGAGTCATGAGCACCAGTTTGTATGCCGCCCATCTAGGCAAGGCAATGAGCATCCATAAAACTAAAGGTAACCCTGAAGATATTTATTGGTCCAGTCTGTTTATGGGGGTCCCACTCTGGCACTTATGGCGATATGCGACGCCTGAAATGCGTTTAATTCGTTATGCTATTCGTTCAAATTTTAAATTACCGCAGGTCGCCGAAAAAGAAGTTTTAGGTGATTCCATCATAAATGTCACCGCAGCAATAGCAAAACATCTATCGTTACCCGATCTTGTTGGAGATTGTTTTAAAACCAGAAACCAATTAAGTAAAAAGCAGTGGATACAATTAGCGCACGCAACGCCAAGCAAAGGCATGCCGAACCGGATTGAAGATCGTGCTCTATTAATGGCAATGCAAGCACCGTACTTTCCAGTCATGCTAGCCAATTTAGTCGCTCATTTCGCAACCTATGATTGGTATTCAAAGGCGACCTTGCGCAGCCAGAAAATGCTGGCGACCTATTTACATATTCCATTAGATGATGCTATCAGAATGACTCACGAGGTCGCTGCGGAGATGTCCAGATCTCACCCATTGCCAACTGTAATGCTTCCTGCGGCTAAACTGCTTGTACCGCCAAGAAAGAGAACTAAAGCACAAGCATCACCCCCTCCACCCGAAAGAATGACTGATCAAGACGAACCAATTAAAACAATTGCTGAACAGTCTGCATTAACTAAAGAACAGTCTGACGCACTGGCCCAACAAGCAAATGAACCTCAAGCCAAGGCAACCAAGCAAGCACAACCCGCAGAACAAGCACAGAAAGAACCCTCTGACAATAACCCTTTGTTCGATGAACTAACTGAAATTATGATTCATCGCCCCGAAGAGTTCGTGGATTTACATGAATTAATGAATGCGGCCACACAAGGTATTGCCTACGGTATCAATTTAAAACGAGCCACTGTGTCGTTGATTAGTAAAGATGGCAGTCGTCTGAAGAGCTATTATTCCGTAGGCTGTCAGGATTTCGAAAGCTTAAAAGACTTTGGCACACAAATAGTCAAGAACACTATTTTTGAGAAGCTCTCTTCCCGGCCCGCGAGTATATGGGTCAAAGCTTCAAGTAGTAAGAAAATCACAGACCTTATTCCGATGAATTTTAGCCATGTAATTGATGAGAAAGACTTCTTTTTAATGTCTGTTTTTGTAGCTAAAAAACCCGTTGCTGTGTTTTATGCTGACAATCATAATGGTAAAGGCCTCACAGAAAAACAATATAAACAATTCAAATATTTATGCGGCGCTGTTAGTAATGCATTACAGCATCAAGCTAAAAAATAGAGTCCTTTTCCCTCATCTGATATAATTAGCGTTTTTCATAGTATTTTCATAAAAGAGACGCTAAACAATGCTTCCATTGCTTATTGAACCCAATGACCTTAAGAAAGCTTGCGAGAAAAAGCCTTCTGAGATGATCATCGTTGACCTAGGTAGCGAAGCACGTTTCCTTAACGAACATATCCCTGGTGCCGTTTTAGTTACACCAGCAGAAACTCAAGCTGGGCCGCCTGTTCCTGGCTTTATCCCCAGCAATGAATCATTAACAATATTGATGCGTAAAATTGGGCTCACTGAAAATACTCATGTCATTGTCTACGACGACGAGGGCGGCGGTTGGGCGGGTCGATTCATTTGGATGCTCGATGAAATTGGCCATAGGCACTATAGCTACTTAAATGGTGGTCTGATTGCGTGGAAAGGCGATGGATTTACGACAGAAAGTGGTATGCCGTCCATAATACCCTCTAAAGTATCCGTCAAAGCAAGCCACCTGCACACCATTAGTTGCGAAGCTCTCAGCAAAGCAATAAATAAAGAAAGCACTCAAGTTTGGGATGCACGTTCTCCCATGGAATACACTGGTGAAGCACGATATGCATCTCGTGCAGGACATATCCCTGGCGCAGCTAACTATGAGTGGACACGTGCTATGGACCCACAGAACTATTACCGGCTCAAACCATTACCAAAACTCATATCTGAACTAGAAGCAATTGGCATTACACACGATAAAAATATCGTCACTCACTGCCAAAGCCATCACCGGTCGGGTTTAACTTATTTAATTGCTAAACTACTAGACTTCCCAAATATTTTGGCTTACTCCGGCTCTTGGGGCGAATGGGGAAACCGTCAGGATACTCCTATTGAATCTTAATCAGTTTTTAAATTTTTTACTTACAAGGAATTATCAGCTCAATGAACTTGAATGATCTTTTTGTCTATAGCCAGTACATCACACCTCAACACTTACTTTCCCGAACGGCTGGAAAAATCGCAGATTGTGAAATCCCAAGTTTTAAAAATCCGCTGATCAATTGGTTTATTAAACAATATGGCGTCAACATGTCTGAAGCTGCATTGGGATCCGCTGAAGACTTTAAAAGTTTTAATGATTTTTTTACTCGTCAATTAAAAGAGGATGCTCGTAGCATCGATCAGTCCCCGAGCTCTATCATTTCGCCAGTAGATGGCGCTATTAGTCAATTGGGAGGCATTCAGCAGGGTCAAATATTTCAAGCTAAGGGCCAAAGTTTTAGCGTCGTCGAACTCCTCGGTGGCAATACTGAACGTGCAGCACCATTTATGGGCGGAGACTTCGCAACCATTTACTTATCCCCGAAGGATTATCATCGTATTCATATGCCTTGTACGGGGACTTTACGTGAAATGGTTTATATTCCAGGTAAACTATTTTCTGTGAACCCGGTCACAGCTGAAAATGTACCCAGATTATTTGCACGAAATGAACGCGTTGCGGCAATATTCGATACTGAGTTTGGCCCAATGGCTATGGTTTTAGTCGGTGCAATGATTGTTGCAAGCATTGAAACAACTTGGTCTGGACTAGTCGCGCCTATCAAACGCAATGTTAAAACCACTTCTTATGGGCCTTCAAATGAAGAAATTAAAATACAGAAAGGTGAAGAGATGGGCCGATTTAAGTTAGGTTCAACGGTTGTACTCGCTTTTCCACCTAATGCAACTGAGTTTGTAGAGTCTTTAAAGGCAGGTTCTGCTGTTCAAATGGGGCAAACTTTTGGCTCTATAAATAAGTAACACCGTAATGGGTTATCGTGCACACATAGAAGCGTCTAACGGCTAATCAGTGTGCACGAAATGATCCCTATGAATCTATTTTATCTTGTTGCGATTCAACTTTAGACCCCCTGCTTCCCATTAAGCTCATACGCCTGACTTCAATCGAATACATCCAAATTAGTGACACCCATGTTATCCCGTACATCAACATAAATGCTGACGAACGCACCGCAGTAAGGTCTAGTAAAACACCAAACATAATCGGCAGAATAAACCCGCCCAAGCCTCCAGCTAAACCAACAATCCCTGAGACGGCACCGATATTATCGGGGTACTCATCTGAAATATACTTATAGACAGAAGCCTTTCCGAAGGCCATTGCAACCCCCACAGTAAACAATAGTATGGTGAAAACTGTTGGGCTAAGATGAAGATTAAAAGATTGTGGGCCATTTACCGTTTTAATCGTGAACTCTGTTTCTGGGTAAGACATAATAAACAAACAAATCCAGCAAACCCACATCACCCACCAAGTAACTGAATGCGCACCATATTTATCTGAAAACCAACCACCAAGCGCTCTTAATATCCCTCCAGGTAAAGAAAAAGCCGCAGCAAATAAGGCGGCTGTTTTAAGGTCAAAACCATATTCGCCAACATAATACTTGGTCATCCATAACGCTAAAGCCACGTAACCACCAAACACAAACGAATAGTACTGACAATAGCGCCAAATATTCGGGTCTTTCAATACGCTTAACTGATCTCTAAAGCTTACTTCTGAGTGGATTCTATGCTCCTTATTATCGAAACTGAAAAACCAAAAGAGTATCGCTGCAACCAACATAATCAGTGCGTAAACTTTGGGAACCATCTGCCAGCCAAAAGCGACAACAATTGCGGGTGCTATTAGTTTTGTTAATGCCGCTCCCGCATTTCCGGCACCGAAAATCCCCATAGCAAGACCTTGATTTTTACGGTCAAACCATTTTGCAACATAGGCAATACCAACAGAGAAAGAACCACCTGCCAAACCTACAAATAAGCCGACAACTAAAAAGTGCCAGAATTCAGTGGCCATTGAGACTAAGTAAATGGGTAAAACAGTCGATAGCATTAGGCAGAATAAAACAATGCGCCCACCAAAACGGTCCGTCATCATTCCCAAAGGAAGACGTGTTAATGACCCGGTCAAAACGGGCGTTGCAGCCAGCAAACCAAACTGGGTTTCATTTAAACCAAGTGATTCTTTGATCGGAATACCAATGACGGCAAACATCATCCAAATCATAAAACAGACTGTAAAAGAAATTGTACTTGAGGTG
>Ga0105348_1000093_pt1 | contig 61257 bp, 54 predicted proteins | sample EN8Hudsemesocosm_2_FD_83504 | JGI IMG/M metagenome (GOLD analysis project Ga0105348, IMG submission 83504) | Methane-oxidizing microbial communities from mesocosms in the Hudson Canyon - EN8C Hudson Canyon | ecosystem: Environmental > Aquatic > Marine > Cold seeps | place: Hudson Canyon... | reverse complement strand
CAAAAGCACGTGAGATTGCGAAACTGAAATCTAAAGTTGTCGGTGATAGCAATGCTGACATGACCGACGAAAGTGGTTTGAATCCTTCTGACCACGCCGGTGTTTTCGGTAAGATCAAACTAGTGAAATAACTTTCTCAGTTAAAACTAAAGGGGCCTGAATGAAGATTCAGGTCCCTTTTTTTATGGCCTATACAAAACTTGTCAAGAATAGTGGCTCTGGCTATGAGCTCATTGCTAAAGAGTTAGCAGTAAATGGTGGCGTCGCTTTTGTCTTTTTCGTTTTGTTCACCTTGTTGCGCCATATAATGCTGTAAATTACAGGTTTGAGTTGTTTCAAAATGAATGTTCATGCTGTCCAGTTGGTTGATTCTATCTAGGCGGAACATGCGGTAGTCATGACGTTTTTGACACCATGCAATGAGTGTCCAGGTTTTTCCCCAATACACCATGCCTAATGGCCATACCTTACGATGAGATTCTTCGCCGTCTTCTCGGGTATAGTGAATCTGCAATACATATTTACTTTTGATCGCATTACGGAGTTGATCGCTATATTTTGCACTTTTTATGCGATGTAAATCCGGCACAATAAGCCATTCAGATTGCTGTACGTATTTATGGTGTAATCGATCAGGAATGACTGCGTGGATTTTTTGCAGCGCACTGTCGGCTGAACGGCCCATTTCTTCACCACTCCAGCCTTGTACCATGCGAACGCCCAATAAAAGTGCTTCCAGTTCACTCTCATCAAACATTAAAGGCGGAATGCTGAAGCTGGGCTTTAGGCGATAGCCTATACCCGCTTCAGACTCAATGGGCATGCCAGACAGCGAAAGCGCCTGAATGTCTCGATATATTGTGCGTTCCGAGACTTCAAGCTTCTCAGCCAGCTCATGTGCCGTAATGACCGCTCGACGACTACGTAGCAAGGTGAGTATCTGAAACAGGCGTTCCGCTTTGCGCATGATCTTATTTGCCCAAGGTTTTACTTACACTGCTTCAGTACAAGTATTGGTTTCTGTTAAGGCTTCCATGTGTCGCATGCTGATCGTATTTTCATCGCATAGCGCGACAAGAGCCTGGCCCGCTTTATGTGCCATAAAAGCTTCGCCGGCTTTTTTGGCAGTTTCCATGTTTTGCCAGTAAACAATATCATATAACAAGCCATCGTTATCTTCACTGAGTGATCGGTGTATAAAGCCGGGTTGTTCTACTAAAAATGTATTTACATCTGAGTGAGTCGCTGCTAGTTGTTCTTTAGTGCTGTCTGTCTTTAGTTTGTAACTTACTAACTCGATTACTGAGTTGTTCATTGCTTTATCCTATTTTAGATTTATGGGTGTGTGTTCGAACGAGAGCTAGAATAAAACAACCCTACTGACAGCATTGTGTCAGTAGGGTTTTAGAAAACTGAAAAGATTTCTTTTTAAAGTATAAGATCTCCTTATTTCGTGTGGCCGACGTTTACGAGAAGCTAAAATGGGAAGACCTGGTAGGTTGTTCAATATACTCAACGATAGCAAATTCTGAAAGTAGGCAGTAGGTGAACGAAGAAAGCTGTCCTGCTGGTGCTAGTTTTTTAAGTCGAATGAACTGCTTGGGACGAACCCCACACGTATCTGTAAAGAAAGGCTTAAGTGAGTGCTCTCTGAGGCTGGAACTGTGGGACTTGTCATCATAAAAGGTAAGAGAATTAACTCCACTCTAAAACAGGCTTTCATTAACCTAGCCTCTGCAATGCTCAAAATAGACTATTTTTACTCTAGTTCATGAATTTGAACTTATCCAGAATGGTATGCTTGACGGTAGTCTGTTGGCGTTTGGGCCATGATTTCTCTAAAAGCTCTATTGAATGAGCTGACATGTAAGTAACCTAGGTCAAATGCAATATTCAACACCGGCGTTTCAGGCTCTGTTTTCAAACGATCACTTGCTTCGGCGATTCTTAATTTGTTGAGGTAGTCATTAAAGTTTCGGTAGCCCAGCTCATCATTAATAATCGCTCTGACTTTATATTCTGAAAGGCCTAGCGTCTTAGAAAGCTTTTTTAGTGTTAGTTTTTCTGTCCTGTAGAACCCACTCGCCATAAGCTGATGCAAATTCTTGTTTGCCTTGCTGTCTTCTCCCACTTTATGCTCTTGAAGTCTTTTGTTGTGGACTTGTTGGGTATCAACGAACTTTTCGACGGCTCTTTTGGTGGCGAGTTTATAGACAATTTGAGCCTGTCGCTGTAATAAAACAAAGCCAATAATAAACGACATAAGTATCACTGTTGTTGGCAATAAAATAGCAAAACCACTACCAGCGTCTTCCGATAAAAGCATCAAAAATAAAGTTAAACCTAAAACCGTTACCATTAAGGCACGAGATTGCCGTCTATTTTCTACCATATCATTTGACCAGTTTGTGAATATTACCCATAAACCGTGACCTATCACCATGTATTCTAGGTAACCTGTATGTAAATTACCTGACCACAGACTGTTGCTATCATTTACCCCAAGCGCCCCCAATAAGCTCGCAGTAATAGGCGCAAAGATACTGTAGAGGGCAATGACCATCCAATACCGATTGATGCGTGATCGATAAGCAAATAAGAGTTGGCATAACAGCCAGAATAAAGCAGGAATAGCACTTGTTAGATTATCTATCAAAGAGAACCATTCTTTGCCCATAAATGGCAGTGCTAATAACGGAACGAAAAGCACTTGAATAAGCAGAAATATCTTAGCAGATGTATAACGCCAAAAGCCCCATATTGTAATAAACATAAGGGTAGACAGCGTTCCTAAGGCAAAACCAGTGAATACCAACACTTTTAAATACCTCTATATTTGTTATTTTTATATCTAGAGTTTTACAGTGACTTAGTATCGTAAACCTTTATCATCTACCCATCCAGTTTACACAAAATATTTTAGCCAATAGTTGAGGCTGCCCTCATTTTTAGTCACGCCTAAGAAGGAGGGTCTATGATGCAATTTGACTTAGATTTGAAAGGCCCCGCACACGCGAGGATGACTAGCTTAGTTGAGATCTATTCGAAACAGCCCCCGTTTCTAGAGGGCTGTTAATAAACTACAAAGGATTAACAAAGTCGGTATTGGTATTACCTTCAGATCGTTCCCACATTTGTAAGTAGGCCTCCGCAGAGTTCATCACCGCTTCATAAACTCGGCTAGAAGATTGTTCTCGAATATCCTGTAGATGATCCGCCACCATTCCGTAGTGAGATATGCCATCTTGATTAAGGTCGAATACCCGGTTACCCGATACTTGCTTATCAAACACTAATCCAAATTCCGATGTATAGGGGTAGTTAAGTGGATCGACATCACTATCTCCTCTTGGTCCTGGTTGGCCAGCTAAACCACTCATATCAGTCGCAATTCCAACACCCGCCAAGTAGGGAGATAGTTCTATTTCATCCAAAATTATCGAGATTTTCTCCGCTATCGCATCAGTTGTAGAGTTCATTGGCGTTGCAAAACCACCGGTTTGGATTAGACGCTTAGTGTTATAGTGAAGGCCGCCATCTTTGGCTTCGTGCATCCATCCATGAGAGGTGATTACACCGCTGTAATCTCTCGCTTCAACAATATCCATGATGCTCGTAGTGGTATCTGCACCTGTATGATCCAATTCGATCATCATCTTTTTATCGATCATACGGTTAACCAAATACACGCCCAAATCGGTCAAACCTTTTTGGTTACAATGCTGAATACCCTCATCATAAATCGGGTTTAAATTGATCATACCAAGTAGTGTATCCACCAGCGGATTACCCCCTATAAGAGGGAAACCTGAGGTGAAATAATTGCCTTTAGTTTCTGCATCACACTCTTTGGTATTAAAGAAATGCCCTGTTGCTAGCCATTGACCTACATTGATAAAGCCATGTTCAGCATATGAGCCACCAAGCTTGTTGTCTGATTTGTGAGTAGGGAAAATCGAGCGCACGCCTAGGTCATGCAGTTCATTCAGCGCGCTTTCTATGGTATTGATATCGCAAGAATCCTTCTCACCGCAATTAAATGTTTCCGAGGCTTCAACTCCTAAAACCACAGCCAATTGACCATTTGCGATCACTTGACGTGCTTGTTCAGGCGACGTAACTACTTGGAAAAAACCTTTGCCTGGCCCTCCTTGTTGTACATCGACATACGCTTCAAGCTCATAAATTCTTTGTGCTTGTAAACGAATACTATTCATCGTGTCGCAACTATTCGCATTAAGCCAGCTAATAGGGTTTATGATTGTTTGCGCTGTACACAAAACCTGGTTTTCAACTAGATCCGTCACCATTAATCGCATGCCCGAAAGATAGGCGCGTTCAATCCACTTATAGTAGTACCCGGAATGACTTAGCGAGTCATTTTTTGGCCAGTAAGGAAAGTCAGGCCAGCCTTTGGTGTCGTAAGAATTGACAGGGCTGCCTGTACCATAAATATTTCCAATCAGATCAAGTGAGCCATTCTCTCCGTGTGTGACTTTACTATCCCTCAATGCAGTTTCGACACCCCAGCGACTGAAAGGCTCGCCATGAATAAACTTTCCGCCCATAAATTCGTATGAACTGATATGTGCGTGGGGGTCAATAAACCCTCTCACGGGAAGATTAATATCACCTTTCAGAGCATCCGTATTGCCGGCAACATTGGTTTCAACTTCCGGAAACGGCTTACAGTCAGTTTGGGCGATCAATCGAAAGTTATCTTCACTATCAACATTGAGTGGGTTTAATAGATCAACAAAATACATGTTTTGAGAATTAAAGTTATGCCTTACATTCTGATTGATTAGGCTACCTTTGAATTTGAAATCGTACTCACCGTCTCCGTTATCAACAGCCGTAACATCCCACTCAGACGCAAGGTTTGGTGATGATCCCACTGACACTTCATAAGGTAGGGTGGTTGAAAAATACTGACCGTCTTTATCTGTTATGAAATAGCTACCAGCCTTACTGGGCTTCATATAGAAATGCGAAGCCGTTGCCAAGGGCAGAACTTCGAAATGATATTTTGAATTACCCGAGGTTTTTTTTATATAGGTACCATGTTTAGCTGACTGTATTGCATAACACCCTTGGGCCAAAGTATTCACAGCCTCAGCACTATTAGCGGCAACAACCCCCACCGCTGATTCCAGTTCATCTGGAGATTGTGCCTCCCAAGCAGGTGGGCTTGAGGAAAATGCAAAGGCTCCCGTCGATAATAGGAAACTACCTAACAACACACTAGAACTTACCAAATTATACTTCATCATGACCTCTTATTTTTATAATAGAATTTTGTATTTTTGGGTAACTAAAAAGTTAACTTTTCGCTGCCAACTTGCAATCATGTTATGAATTTAATTCAGATTTATTCAAGGGAAATGAATGGTGAATTTATTGAATCAATGGTTAAAAGTTGAAATCAGGCTAATCAAATTTTCAAAAGAGACTTATCAATTTGTACTATTTGTTATATTTCAGTTACTTATGTGTACTTTAAGGCTGCGTTTGGAACTTATCTCATAAGCTGTTTCCTGGACTAAGGTCTGTCCAGTATGGTGCTTTCTTACGTTTATCAGCTTTGGAATGCGCGGTTATATGGGCTGGGAAGTCTTTATTTAGAATGGATTTTCGGCTACCCCAGAGTGCTCTCTATTGCTATGAAATTCACGCTAAGTAAGTGCTATTCGGGGTAGAGGTAGATGAAATTGTAGGGTTCTCCGATCTAGTCTATACAGGAGTGGTCTAAGAACTACCTTGAGTCAGGTGGTAAAGGCTCCTTATCTGATTATTATCATGCTAAATACGACTCTGTGAAATTGTCATCTACACTGAAAAAAACATCACCTTTGCGCATCATAACCGTATGCGAGACCAGTCTTTTGGCGAGATGAATTTGATCGTTTGTCTAAATGTCCTGATCTACTTTGAAAGTGTTCCGCAGAATAAGGTGTTAACGATGATGCGAGATAGTTTGGTGTCTAGAGGGTTCTTGGTATTAGGTGACCGTGAAACCGTGAAACCGTGAAACCGTGAAACCGTGAAACCGTGAAACCGTGGAATTTACCCATGTGTCTGATGATTTTACGGAAATCTCAGCGCGCCCACGTATTTATCAAAAGTGCCTCAGTGCCACGTATTAAATATTTCGAAGTGCAAACCTCTTAGAGCTTCACTACCTCATCACCAATGGCAATGGTGCCGCTTGTTATAATTTTCGCGCAGATACCGCCATGACCTAACATTGCGCCTACCGTACCTTTACCTAATGCTTGTTCCATGCGTAAGCAGGGGTGGCATTGGGCGGTGGCTTCAAACACTGCTTTGCCGATACGAAAGCGTTGGTGTCTGAGCGCAATGAGATTAATGCCCGATACCACCAAATTGCGACGTAATAAATTGGGGTCAATGGCATCGAGCCCTAATAAGCTTGCTACTACGTTGATGTGTTCTTGGTTGATCAGGGTGACTTGACGTGCTGATCCGGGCGTTCCCAGGCAGCGACGATCACCTTCCAGGCCTAAATCTCTGATGGCCTTAACCTGTTCGACTAGGATCATGGTTGTCTTTCGCTCGGGGCGTAGCCCGATCCATGCCAGTTTACCCGGTGGGAGGTCTTGAAGGTGGCGACTTAAGAGACGGCCAATTGAGTTCATCTTAATCTCCTTCGATTAGATTATTCTGAAAAGCGCAGCCAGTCAGAATGCATTAGTACTTATAGAAAGTATTAGAACTTATAGAGAGTCAATACCTCTATCTTGAGCTTAAGTATCATGATAGCTAAAAAATCCCGAAATAAATTCGGGATTGATTTATTCGCTAAGCGTTTTCGAACTCAGCCGTTTTTTTTGAGAAACGATCGTCAACTATTATAACTCAGCAGCGGGCACGTATTTAATTGAAGCCCATAGCTTGTCAGCTTCACTGATGGCACCCACTCTATCTTTGTTCCAAAGTGACTGAACCTTTCTATCCAGATTTAGATAAAGTGTGCCACCTACGACAGAATATACATTCGGATCCCCGTAGAATTTCTTACCAAGTGACGCGCCGTAAGCACAGAAACCGCCATATGCTGGGAGATACTTAGCGGGGTCCGCTTCGAACTTAGCTTTATTTGAAGCATTTACAAATGCATAAATATTGCCTTCGTAGTTGGCCATATTGTGGCCATTACCCAGTTTAGGGCCGTTACTCTGATGATAAGATACTAAGTCATAACCACCTGTCGCGACGGCAATCGTGGAATGATCCGCAGCGGATGCGGTGCCGACGAATAATGCCAGCGCGGTGGTGATGCTTATTAATAACTGCTTGATTTTCATAGTGCTATTTCCTCTAAGTTTACTTTTCATCGTGATGTTAACTACGACTGGTTTTTAAAATAATGCTCTAAATCGGTAAATCCACCGATATGTTGGTCACCAAAAAATATCTGTGGCACCGTTTGACGACCTGTTCTCTTCAATAATCTTTCTCTCATTGCCGGATCGTAACTGACATCTTGTTCACTGTAGGCAACGCCTTTTTCAGTCAGAAGATTCTTCGCGGCAAAACAATAAGGACATGTCTGGGTGGTGTATAATTCAACGTGCATTGCTTGCTCCGTTCTTTAGTTTCGATTTCGTTAGTCGATAGATGTATAGTATGTAAGTTGGTGAATACCTTCTATAGTCAATAGTCTTTATAAATAGTGAGATCGTCTCATGCCGGTATTATCAGAAATACTTTCAAGTATAAAGGCGCATGGCAGCGTGTTCTTTTGTGACAAGCTTGAACCGCCCTGGGAAATGAAAGAAAAGCTGGGGTATGCATCGGCCTTTCATTATGTACGTCGAGGACGGTGTTGGATTTCGTTTTCAGGTGAAAACTACTTGTTAGGGCCTGGCGACTTGGTGTTCATTGGCCGGGGCGATGACCATTGCCTGTCTAGTTCAATACCAGGGGATACTGAAGATAGTTACGATGGCCCCACTTATCTTCTTTGTGGTTATTTCAGTTTTCGTGATCCTATTCCTTCACCATTAGACGAAGCGATGCCCCCGATATTAGTGCTAAGGTCGGATGAAATTGCCGAACTTTCCTGGTTAAAAACCACCTTGGAGCACTTAAGCTCTGAATATGACGCGCAAACGCCCGGTGCGATGGTGGTGGTTAATAAATTGACCGAAGTCGTGTTGGTTGAGTTGATTCGCTTTCATATTAATAAACTTGAGTCGCATAATTTTGTTGCCGCTTTATTTGATAAGCAAATAGGCAAGGCGCTTAAATTAATTCATCAGCAACCGCAAAGGCAGTGGACTTTGGTGTTACTGGCATCGGAAGTTGCCATGTCTAGAGCGGCGTTTGCGCGTCGATTCAAAGAGTTGGTCGGGCAGCCTATGTTTCAATATTTAACCTCCGTCAGAATGCGTATAGCATCGGACTTATTGCGACACTCACAACAGTCTGTGGCGGATATTGCCGAGGCGGTGGGTTATGTTTCTGATATGGCTTTTGCTAAGGTGTTTAAGGAGGTAAACGGCGCCACACCGACAGCATGGCGAAAGCAATATATCGCTAGCCTCGAAGATAGTGATAAGTAAGCTCATTTCAACAATGATATTGTTGAAATCTATCGATGGTAGTTTAAGGCAACGAAGTCGTTTTTCACTTGTCTACCTCTTATTGTTAGCTAACCTTATTATGAAACAACTTATAAATGGGAAGGGAAAATGACTAAACGCCGGACTAAACTCGAATTTCAAGGTACTGACGGTTTAACAATGGCAGGTCTGTTAGAAGCGCCTGATATTGAGCCGATAGCCTATGCGCTATTTGCACATTGCTTTACCTGTAGCAAAGATATCGCAGCAGCATCAAGAATTGCGCGTGCACTGGTGGCGAAAGGTTATGCTGTATTACGCTTTGATTTTACCGGCCTGGGGAATAGTGACGGTGATTTCGCCAATTCTAACTTCTCATCCAATACTCAAGACTTAGTATATGCGGCTGACTATCTTCGAGAGCACTACTTAGCGCCTTCTTTAATTATTGGTCATAGTCTGGGGGGCGCTGCCGTGCTTGCGGCAGCGAAGTTTATTCCCGAAACGAAAGGTGTTGTGACCATTGGTGCACCCTCTGACCCACATCATGTCGCTAAGCAATTTGCATGCAATCTGGAAACAATCGAAACACAGGGTCAAGCTGAGGTTAGCCTGGGTGGAAGATTATTTACGATTAAAAAGCAGTTCCTTGATGATTTATCAAACCATGACCAAGAAAACAATATAAGCCAACTTAAAAAGGCCTTATTAGTTTTCCACTCACCGATAGATCAAACAGTCTCAATTAATGAAGCTGAGAAGATTTATCGTTATGCCAAGCATCCTAAAAGTTTTATTAGCCTAGATAACGCTGACCACTTACTGACTCGCGCACCTGATTCAGAATACGTTGCCAATACCATAGCGGCGTGGGCCAGTCGCTACATTTAATAGATTGGACTATCAAAGGCCGGATTAATTGTGGCTCAAATCTCAGGCAATAAAAAAGCCAAACAGCTTTCGATGATTAGCTTTGTGAGCAATAGAAACGAAAAAAGGCCGCCTCAAATGAGATGGCCTTTTTTTAGGAATACTACCTTAAGCCTTGGCCATGTTGGCGTACCGCAGGCTTAGAAAATATTACGATTTTTTCTGCTTACGAGCAAAACCTAAACCCGCGAGGCCTAAACCTAAGAGAGCGAAAGTTGAAGGCTCAGGGACTTGATTGCCGCCGGTCAATACTAGGGTGGTCAATACAATGTTATCCATAGCGAAATGGTTATCCCCTGCACCGACTATGCTGAATTCAGCAAGGTCAGTGAAACCGGAGAATATAGTCGTGTCCCACACATCCATAAGACTTTCAATCGATTGGGTGATAGTACCGCCGCCTTGAAATGTGCCGATGACGTCAATGGTCCCTATGTCGAAACCTAAAACCATGTTAGAAAAATCGATACTATCTAAGCTGAAAGTGCCGCCATCGGTTAGGCTAAATGTAGTCGGCTGGTTAAAACAACCTCCACACCATCCAAAAATGTCACTGCCGTTAGTATTGAAGCCGCTATTGCTATTAAAAATGTCGTTGTGGTGTACGCTTGGGTCTGATGAAGATGATAAAGTAAATCCATCCTCAACATAAGAGGTTACATTAGATCCTGTGCGGCCGTCGGTTATTTGGCTTCCTGTAAGAAAGTTTTCAAAGTCGAGTGTTACAGCACTAGCTGACGCGGAGCTTAAGGTTACAACACCTATAGCGGCCATTTTTTTTTATAGTTAACTTCATTATTATTCCCTTTTAGTTGTTTGTTGTTATATCAGGGTAATATTTTAAGCAATTACTAAGCCAGAGCTGTTGAGGTAAGGGCAGGTATTTTAGTAAGGCAAAGCAGCTGACTAATTACAAATAGTTACAAGAATTAACGCTCTGAAATAAGATAGGTAAGTTTACTTGCTGGTCCTTTGGTCGGTATTTTTAAGAAAAATAAACATAAATTCATAAATTTAGGACTAAAGTGTAAAAATATCTGACGACTTTTATTGGGTGACGAATGACATAGGTCTTGATTTTCTGCCTATTTATTAGAATGAATATGTATTACTTACATGTTTTATATAAGTAAAGTCATTTATTTTACTTACATAGGAATAATTTGTGTGTAATTATCTTAGTGTAAAATAATCTGACATAATGGGTGGGTTTTGTGAGGTGGTTCTCATGGAGCTTTGAGTTGGGGGCTAACAGTCTTTGTGTTTGAGTGTGGAGAGCTCATAGGCCTCATCTGTAATGGAAGTAAACGCTACAGAATATGCACCCGCTATTGGGTAGCGGTTAGCTTAGTTTAGCTATAGAAGGTCTAATTAAACTATATATCTATGTGTTCAAGCAGGGTGTTCAAGGTGATGCTCGCGCTCTCAAAATCATAGTTGTAGATTTGGTTTATTAAAGTCTTCATTTCAGGTAATGATTGGATCTTGCTTGTTGCTTTCTGGTTAATGGTATCTATTACTTTCCTTGCATCGGTATTTCCATTGGCTAGCAATTGCGCTAATTGTTGGTAGTCGCTTATGAGCTCTTTTTCATCCTTAGTAAATGCCTTCTCAGTGGGTTTGGACTCTTTTACAACGAATGGTTTTAGCTCCTCCATTACGGGCCCCAAGATTGATTCAAGGTGCTCTAACTTGGTCTCTATTGTTTCATAAGCTATACCTTGCTCACGCCATTGAGTGCAAGCTAGCTCCAGCTCCTTTGCGCTCTCCGCTAAGGCATCAAGCCCCATTGTGCCTGCTACACTCTTGAGCGTATGCGCTTCAAGAACTGTCGTCTGATGATCCTGGCTAGTCAGGGCGGCTCGAAATTTAGCCGTGAAGTGTTTTTGGTTGTTGTAAAATAGGATCAGCAGATTTCGGTAATGATGTCGGTCACCTTCTAAGCGTGCGAGTCCGGAACTGATATCAATACTCGTAATATCCGGTAGGGACACAGCAGTATCTGGAGGTAACTCCGGCTCCGGTGAAGGTTGATGAGTTTGCTTCATCGAATCGGATGGCGGATGTGTAACCGTGACCCATTGCGCCATCGTTGAGAACATTTCCATCACCTTAATGGGTTTTGAAATATAAGCATTCATTCCTGCAGCTAGGCATTTTTCCTGGTCGCCAACCATTGCATTGGCTGTCATGGCTATGATGGGCATATTCTTGAATCGTTTATTTTGTCGCAAAGCTCGTGTGGCCTCATAACCATCCATGACGGGCATCTGAATATCCATCAATACACAGTCATATCTTTCATCTAACATGCTTAGTGCTTCTTTGCCGTTAGCCGCGATATCTACATCCATGTGTGCATTTTCTAATAGGTCTCGTGCGACTTCTTGGTTGAATTCATTGTCTTCAACTAGCAAAATCCGTGCACCAGATAACTTGGCTGCGGCCTCTGAATGTGAAAATTGCTTTAGTGCCGCGCCTTGGATAATATGTGTCGAGAAGCCCATGCCTCTCATAATCGTATCGTGTAGCGAGGAAGGGGTGATCGGTTTGGAAATGAATTCATCTACCACCGCTTTGCTTTTATCATCGAAGATCTCATTGGGTTGCAACGCGCTAACCATAATAATATTAGTTGACCGGGGTATGTTATGATCTGCTCTGACTTGGCTAGCCACTTGCAATCCGTTCAGTCCCGGCATTTTATAATCCAGAATTAGCAAGCTGAACGGCGTGTCATTATTACTCGCAGTTTCAATCATACTCAGGGCTTGCTCACCACTATTTGCAGTCGATACCTCGCACCCGAAAGAGGTCATTATCTCGCTTAGTATTTGTCGGGCAGCCGAGTTGTCATCCACCACTAATACTGGCATGCCTTTTAATGACTCAAGGCTTCTTTCTTTTGGTTTGTCAGCTAATTTAGGTGCAGCCATAGAGGGGTCCAAACTAAATAAGGCTGTAAACACAAATACACAGCCTTCATTAGCTTGACTACTGATGCTGATTTCTCCTCCCATTAATTGAACCAGCTGTTTACAGATAGCCAAGCCTAAACCAGTACCGCCGTATTCACGCGTCGTAGAGCTATCGGCTTGTATGAAGGGTTTAAATAAGCCTGCCTGCTGAGACTGCGTTAGGCCAATACCGGTATCACGTAGTGAAAACTCAATTCTTACCTGTTCTGTTAAGACGGGGACAGTTCTTGCCGGTTCAATATCGTCACTTTTCTGGTCTTCTATAGGTAACGGTTTGATCGATATTTCAATTTCGCCACGTTCAGTGAATTTGGTGGCATTGCCTGCTAGGTTGATGAGTATCTGACTTAAACGAGAAGGGTCACCTATCAATGAAATTGGCGTGAGTGGATCAATTCTAAACAGAAACTCCAGGCCTTTTTCCTGAGCTTTAATACCGACAATATTGGCGACTCTGGCTAATACCTCTTCCAATTGGAAAGGTATTTTTTCCATATCCAATTCACCGGCTTCGACTTTAGAAAAATCTAGGATATCGTTAATAATGTTGAGCAATGACTGGGCTGAACAATCTATTTTCTTAAGGTAGTTTTGCTGTTTATTTGTCAGCTCGGATTGTTGCATTAACTGCGTCATACCTATGACCGCATTCATCGGCGTACGAATTTCATGTGACATATTCGCGAGGAAGGTACTTTTTGCTTGATTAGCGGCTTCAGATACTTTCTCCGACTTAGCTGCTTTCTCTCGTGACTCTTCCGCTAGACGTTGCGATTTTACTGCATTATTTTTTGCGTGTTCTTTTTCAGCTATCTCCAGAGCTAAAGTGTTGTTCAGGGTGATGAGCTCTTCTGTATTAGGTATCGCTAATGCTTTCGGAATCAATGGCCAAACAATGACTGCAGTTGCAAAGGAGGCGATAGCCGTAATTGCTTTAATAGCACCGCTTAACCAGTAGGCACCATGCCATACATTGTAAATCGACATAGCATGCGTTGCGCTGCATGCCAGAATAAATACCCCGAAAAGCAAGATGACATGACTAAAAGCCAAGTCTTTACGCTTATAAACGAAATAAGTCAGGGCGATCGGGATAGAAAGGTAGGATAAAAAAATAACAGCGTCACTGGCAACGTGTAGCAATACCAGGTCATCATCCCAAAGATAACAATGACCATGAGGCGGCATTGGCGGGTCAAACAATGAACTAAATGAATCTGCAATTATTCCCATAATATTATTGGCCTATTTGCGTTGCGTTATTGTATATAGTTATAGCAAATAAGCTTATAAAAACCACTCTTGTTAATATGGATAGTTTATAAAGAAAGAGGTTTTAGTTTTATTCGGTTTTAACGCTATTGTAGGTGGAATTAACGTCGCTGTTAAGCGGGGGGGAGATTAGGAGGAAAGTAGGAGGAAAGTAGGAGGAAAGAGCTAATTTACATGGCCTACAGCGGTGAACTGTTTGTGAGCTAAATATTCTTATTTTTGCTGGTGTTTATAACACCTCGCGATAACGCTCTTTGATCGCCAGAATTTCGGGTAGGCATTTTTTAAATGCTTCAACTATGTGTGGGTCAAAATGTTTGCCTATGCCTTCTTCTATAAGTGCCACTGCTTTTTCAATACTCCAGGCTTTTTTATAGGGCCGTTCAGATGTAAGTGCGTCAAAGACATCAGAGATCGCGACAATACGGCCCGATAGTGGAATATTTTCGCCAACTAGGCCGTTGGGATAACCTGTCCCATCAAATTTTTCGTGATGGCTCTGTGCTATTTCCTTGGCCATTTTTAAGAGTTCTGACTCATGGCCTTCGAGAATCTCGACGCCATAGCTTACATGTTTTTTCATGACCTCCCATTCGTCATCATCGAGTTTACCTGGTTTCAGCAGGATGTGATCAGGAATACCAATTTTTCCAATATCATGCATAGGAGCGGCGTTATACAGCATATCTACCCACTCGCTGTTGAGGTTAAGTGAGTTTGCTATTATTCGGCTATAGAAGCTCATGCGAATAACATGCATGCCTGTTTCATTATCTTTAAATTCGGCGGCACGTCCAAGACAGCTGATAACTTCAAGTTTTGCATTTTTTAGTTGCTGTGTTCGCTCTTCTACTTTTTTTTCTAATTCACGGTTTTGGTTATATAAGGCGAGGTGTGTTTTGACACGAGCGCGTACAATCGGTGGACTTATGGGTTTTGTAATATAATCAACAGCGCCCAGTTTCAGACCTTTTTCTTCATCAGCTGCGTCTGATTTACCGGTTATGAATATCACCGGAATGTTTACTGTGGCAGGGTTAGACTGTAAACGGCTGATAACTTCGTAACCATCCATTTCTGGCATCATAATGTCTAACAGGATCATGTCCGGGAAAGGGGGCGTCTCTACTAGCTCTATTGCTCGTTCGCCACTTAAGGCAACTTTTACGCAGTATTGAGAGCTTAATATACTGTCGAGTACTTCAATATTTTCCGGCGTATCATCGACCACAAGAATGGTGATTTTTTCAGTATCATATGACATGGATTATCGCCTCTTTAACACCGCGTTTCTTCACTTCAGTATAACTCGCACTCGGATTTCTCTTATTATTATAATAAGTCAGAATATTGAATGTCGCCACTATAAACCTGCTGACTGGACTTTCCTTATTTTGCTAGGCATACAAAAGCGTAAAATGTAACTCAACATGAGGTGTTTATGAGTAAAGGTAAACGACATTTAGAAGAGTTAAATAAAAGGCCGAACATCTTGGTATGATCAGCTTCTTAATATAAGTGTTTTATTGGTGCGATCTTAAGTGTCGGTTTAGGTTTTAGTACCAATTGGATTAATCTTGGACTTCTGTTTCGATGTAAAACTAAGCGAAAAAGGGGGGGAAGAGTCGCGCGTAATAGTGTTAGCAATTGGGCTAAACCTGAGCTACTGTAAGTAGTGATATCACACCTTATTTTACATGTTAGCCATCTTGCGGCAGTAAAGTTATGAATGTATCTAAAAGCAGTATTTCTGGTGAAATAATGGCGGTGGACGATACTCCCGCCAACCTGAAGCTATTGATGAGCATTCTCAGTGCAGAAGGCTACAAAATTCGCCCAGCCTCTAACGGCGAACAAGCCTTGAGCTCCATTGCCAAACGTCAACCTGAGCTGATCTTACTCGATATAAACATGCCGGGAATTGATGGCTACGAAGTTTGTCGCCGTCTTAAGAATGATCCTATCACCCGTGACATTCCTGTCATCTTTATTAGTGCCCTCAATGAAGTCAGTGAACGTGTCAAAGGATTTGAAGTAGGCGGGATTGATTTCATCACCAAGCCCTTTCAGCAAGAAGAGATTATTGTTCGGGTACGTTCGCATTTGCAGCTACGCCATATGCAGATGAATCTGGAAGAACTTGTAGATGCGCGAACTCGCGAGTTAGTTAATACCAATGATCGCTTACGTCTAAGCGAGGACAAATACAGACGTATTGTTGAGAGCCTGCAGGATGAGTACTTTTTTTATTCCCATGACCTTGCCGGTGTGTTTACGTATATAAGCCCCTCCGTGAAAGGCGTGTTGGGTTATGAACCGCTTGAGTTTCTCACGCATTTTTCGGAATATCTCACTGACAATACTCTAAATGAACATGTTCATCACTACACTGAAGGCAGTATTCGTGGGGAGCAACAGCCTGCTTATGAGTTGGAAGTATATCGTAAGGATCGCAGTATCTGCATTCTGGAGGTAAAAGAGTCACCAGTCTTTGACAAACAGGGAGAAGTGTCCGCGGTTGAGGGCATCGCTCATGACATCACGCTACGCAAACAAGCAGAGGAAAAGCTGGAGTTTATGGCTGAACATGACCCGTTAACCCAACTTCCTAATCGCATTTTATTTAACTACCGCCTGGAGCAAGCAATACTCAAAGCCGACAGTACAAAACAGAAAATAGCGGTGTTTTTTATAGACCTGGACCAATTCAAAAATGTGAACGATAGTTTTGGTCATCCATTTGGCGACATTCTATTAAAGCAGGTTGCTAATAGGCTAAGTGAGACACTGAGTGAAGATTCGGTATTTTCACGACTTGGGGGTGATGAGTTTGTGCTATATGCCTCTTTCTCCGATCAGGGGGAAGTTGAGCAGTTGGCTCAGAAAATGATAAATCATATGCGCAGTCCATTCTCAGTGGGTGGTCATGAGCTATATCTTGGGATGAGCATCGGCGTCAGTAGCTATCCGGAGGATGGAGATGATGTCGCGATGTTAATTCGAAATGCCGATAGTGCGATGTATCAAGCCAAGGACCATGGGCGAAATACTTTCAAACGTTATACAAAAGTTCTGACGGAAGCTGCTACGGAGCGTGTGGCGCTTGAATCGGAACTTCGACATGGTTTAGAGCGAAAGGAGTTTCTGCTGTATTATCAGCCAAAAGTCGATCTCAAAAGCAGGCGAATTATCGGGGCGGAAGCGCTTATTCGTTGGCAAAACCCCGCTCGTGGATTGGTGCCGCCCGATAAATTCATCCCCTTGGCAGAAGCTTCTTCTTTGATATTACCGATAGGCGCGTTTGTATTGCGCGAGGCTTGTCGGCAAACAAGAGAATGGTTGCAGTCGGGGTATGACCTTGAGCATATTTCAGTGAATATCTCCGGAGTACAAATACAGCGGGGTGAACTGCCAAGTCTGGTTAAACAGATATTGAAAGAAGAAGGGCTAGACGCTAGTCATCTTGACCTGGAAATTACTGAAAGCGTATTAATGAAGGATCCTGAGCAGGTGATAGAGGTACTCAAATCGCTTCGAGCATTAGGTGCGAGTTTGTCAATAGATGACTTTGGCACCGGTTATTCGTCTTTGGCTTATATCAAGCAATTTCCGATCAATTACCTGAAGATAGATCGCACCTTCGTGAGTGATATTACCGAGGATATCAATGACACAGCGATCGCCAGCGCTGTGATAGCATTGGGGAGTAGCCTGAACTTGAGTGTGATCGCAGAGGGTGTTGAAAATGAGACCCAGCAAAATTTCTTACTTCGCTCTGGTTGTGCTTACGCACAGGGTTATTTCTATGGGCGGCCTTTACCGGCAGACGAATTCATTGCCTTAGTGGCAACTCAGTCTAAACAGAATAACGTTTAAGGTGAGTGTTGTTTCCTGTCTATTGCTTTGTTTTTTACGGTGCTTTAGGTAACAAGCTTTCTTGAAGTACTGTTAAATCCAAGCTGTCGGTTTCTTGCTGAATGCGAGTGGCTAATTCTGAATCTAATGCTTTCACGTCAAGCGTCAGTGCATTGAGGTGCTCTATGTCGAGCTCAATAGCTGCATCATAGAGTGATTGTTTTAAGGTGTCTGGCAAATGGCTGAAGGACTCTGAACAGAGCTCAATTTTTCGAACAACGGGCCTATACTCTATTTCCTGCTCGTACAGATAGCGCACGCCAATATGTTGAGCCATACAGGCAAAAATTTCTTTTTGTTTAAAGGGTTTATAGAGTACATCATCCGCGCCCTTATCCAGGCTGCCCATCATTTGTGATCGAAGCGCACTGGCGGTGAGGATGGATATCTTGACTTGATCCCCTGTGGGCAGTGCACGGATTTTCTGTATCGCGGTCATGCCATCCATCACTGGCATTCTGAGATCCATCCAAATAAAGTGGGGGTGCCATTTCTCAAACAGTTCGACGGCTTGCTGGCCATCGTCGGCGACGCGAACTTCAAAGCCAACCGAGAGTAACAAGGTTTTTAGCAGTAGCTGGTTTAAGGGCTGATCCTCTGCGATCAAAATGCGGAGTTCGCCCTGACCGGGTTCGATACCAGTAATTTTTGGAAGGAGAGGTTTTGTGTTTGTTATGACGGGGTTCTGAGCAGCGTCAACGTCAATGCTGAATTTAAAAACAGCGCCGCCTTCGGGTATATTCTCTACTGATACCTTACCATTCATCAGCTCTACAAATTGGCGTGTTATTGAAAGCCCTAGCCCCGTACCCTGCTGGGTCGAAGAGCTTGCTAGCTGTTCGAAAGGCAGAAAAATACGCTCCAAATTGACGGTATCGATCCCTGGGCCGCTATCCTGAACGATGCAAAGTAGATTGATATGCTGGTTTTGGCTTTCTTGTGCATCTAATTTTAATATCACCTCTCCGGTATCAGTAAACTTGACCGCATTGCTGAGTAAATTGATGAAAATCTGGCGTAGCTTGGCCGAGTCACCATGAATATAGCTTGGGAATAGCGCGCTTTGCTCCACCACTAATTTCAAACCCTTGGCCTCGGCTCGCACCCGTATGATATCGGTGACATCACGCACTAGGGCTGCTAGATCAAGGTCTTCCGTTTCCAGCCCCATCTGGCCGGCCTCTATTTTTGACATATCCAGAATATCGTTGATCAGTTGCAGTAAGTAGTCACCAGAGCGATTGATAATGTCTAATGTTTGCCGATCATCTTCAGAGCGTCCTTCTTTGTTCTGCATAATCTGGGAAAACCCCAATATTGCATTAAGCGGGGTTCGAAGTTCGTGGCTCATATTTGCTAAAAAAGTACTCTTCGAGGTGTTTGCGGATTCAGCCGCGAGCCGCGCGGTTTGCTCACCTTCTTTGGCTAAAAGTAGCTGCTGGTTCATGCCAGAAAGTTTGCGATTCCAAAATAAGAACGCCAGAAAAATTAGCATGACGGCGAAGAGGAGTTGCCAGATCAAGGCATAATCAACCTCATGTTCATAGGTGACACTAAACCATTTGCGGAAAATGGCGTTACGCTTCTCTTGCGGCAGAGCATCCAGCGCTTTCTGCATGATCCCCGATAATATCGGCTCATTCTTACGGGTGCCTATTGCAAGATCATATTGATAAGGTGTTTCTCCAGACACCTTGACCTCGGATAGCCCAGAATGTCCGATGATATGGCCGACAACAGCCAATCCTCCGACAAAAGCAAAGGCCCGTTTCTGGTTCACTGCCAATAAGCCTTCTTGGGCGTCATTGACGAGCAGTAAATCAAAGTCAGGGTGTTTGGTTTTAAGTAGGTCGTGTGAATAATAGTTTTTGGCCACGGCCACTCGCTTTCCTTGCAGTTCTTTGATATCAACAATAAATGATTCTTCTTTACGAGTCACAATGACAATAGGTATCGTCAGATAGGGTGCCGTAAAATTGAGAAATTCACTGCGTTCAGGAAAGTAAGTTAACGCACTAATGATATCAGCCTCCCCATCTTTGGCGGCCTCCAACATCTCGGTCCAACTGCGTGGGGTAAGCGGCGCAAACTCAATATTGAGAAGTTTCGAAATATGTGCAAAAACGTCAGCCGTGATGCCAGAATATTTGCCTTCGCTATCAGTAAACTCGATCGGTGGCCATTCTATATCGTAACCTAAAGTGAGCTTTGGGTGCTTCGCTAGCCAAGCTTTCTCTTGTGCGTTTAATGGTAATGCCTTAACGTTTGAAGCAGCAGGTAGGGAGACCCAGCGGTCATCGAGCTGTTTAAGCTCATCAGCAGTCAGCGTGTCCATGGCCTTTTCTAAAATTGGGATCAAAGCCTGCCAATCTTTACGTACGGCCAAGCGGTATCGCTGATCTCTATTGGCAAGGCGGGGGGCTTCTGCGGCAATTTTCAAATTTGTTAAAGATAACGAACGTATATAATAGCTGGCGACTGGCAGTTCGGTCACAAAGGCGTCGACGCTTCCAAATGAAACCGCCCTCAATGCTTCACTATATTGATCAAATGGTACGTTTTCTGCCTGTGGCTGCTCTACTTTCAGGGCTTCATCGACAGAGTCACCTTTTATAACGGCTACTTTTCGCCCCGCCAAGTCAGCTACGCTTAGGATATCTTTAGAATCGTCCCGTACAATGATGGCCGTAAATACAGTTTTATAAGGTTTGCTGAAGTGTAAATAGCGTTTTCGATCAGCGGGGTAGTTGAATATGCTATGAATGAGGTCGACTTCTTTGCTTTGGGTCTTTTTCAGCAAGTTATCCCAGGTATCTTTTACATATTCAATACGGATGCCCAATCGCTCAGCTAGCAACTCGACATATTCAATGGAATAACCGGAAGGTTGTTCATTGACACGAAAATCAAAGGGATAATAATCTGCTTCGCTGGTGACTCTGATCACCGGGTGGGCTTTCAACCAAACCTTTTCCTCTTTATTCAGATTGACAGAGGGGTGGGCTATCGGCGCACCATAGAGATACCACTTACTTACCAGTGTGCTAAATTCTTCTCCTGATATTAAATTCATACCCTTTTCAAGGATAGCGGCGAGCTCGGGCCAGTCCTTGCGTACCCCAAAGCGCCAGTCAGCCTTGTCTAGCGCATCAATTCCCGATGTGCCCGTCGGTACCACATTATTGATAAAATTATAGGCGATAAGATAATTACCGACAGCGAGGCGGTCTAATACGGCATCTGCCTTACCAATGGAAACTGCTTTTAGACCGTCGAGTGTCGAGGGTACAGGTATTAGCTCTATTTGAGGGTAGCGCTCTGCTAAATAGCGATAACTAAAAAAACCTTTTCCCACTGCCACGCGTTTGCCAAACAGGTCTTGTATGGTTTTTAGAGGCTGATCTTCGCTTCGGGAAAAAATCGCCATGGGAGAATTGGCGTAGGGTTTAGTGAACCTTAGATATTCGGCGCGAGGCTTGTTTTTAATGATGTTGAGCATGACATCCAACTCTTTCTTGAGGGCTTGTTGCATCAACTCATCCCATTCTCCTGAAACAAACGCCAAATTAATGCCCACTTTGGCGGCCACCAGTTTAAGGTATTCGACAGAGAAGCCTGCAGGTAGACCATTCTCTACAAAATTGATTGGCGCCCAGTTCAGGTCGTTGGATGCGCGGATGGTCGGGTGGGCTTTGATAAAGGCTTGCTCTTTATCCGTCAAGTGGACTGACTGATTTTGATCATGGATTAACATGCCAAAACCTAGCCAGCGGTCGTACAAAGTCTGCTTTTCGTCTAGGGTTATCGCTCGAATGCCTTTATCTATAATGTCGGCTAGTATTTTTTGTTGTTTTGCTACGCCCATATGAAAAGAAAACCGGTCTACATCCTCGATACCTGTTTGTCCGACTATCTGCAGGCCTGATAAAAAATGCCGACGAACGAGGGTATCAATCACTGTGCGGTTTCCGAGAAAGGCATCGGCGGAACCCATTATGACGGCCTTTAAACCTTCGAGCATTCCGGCCACTGGCACTAGAGTGACGTTGGGGTAGGCGCGTCGTAAGGACTCTTCGTAAAAATAGTCTTCGACCATGGCTAAGCGCTTGTTGCTTAAGTCGCCCATGCTACGCACTGAATCATCACTTTCTTGTGAAACGAGAACCACTGGCCCAGACATATAAGCGGAGGTAAACGACATGAGCTCACTGCGTTCTTTGGTCTTGACGATAGCCGGTAGAATGTCAATTTCACCCTTGTTCAGCATGGCCATTAGTTGTGACCATGTAGGGCCGCTGAGAAATTCAAATTCGAGCCCCACTTTTTGACCTGCCAGGCGCAGTAAGTCGATAGAATAGCCTTTTGCTTTGCCATGCTCGGAAAATTGAAAAGGAGGCCAATCGACTTCACTGCCTACTTTGAGTCTGGCATGGCTGCGTACCCAATTCTTTTCTTTTTGTGTCAAACCAAGGGTTGGGGTAGATGTTTTGCCGGAAGGGTAAAGTTCAGTATTCTGCTGGGCAGCAGACAGTGGTGGCAAGGCCACTAGGCAGATAATCAAAAGATAAAGCGCTAATGTTCTCATGGCACTTTTCTCTAGCTTTAACAAAGTGAGGGTTCACGCCTACTTGACCGTTTTGCTTAATTTGGCCCTTAACTAATGAACGTGACTGTTTCCTTATTGATAAATATAGTTCATAGGAACACAAATTTGTAGGACTCTAGGTATTGCGTGAGGTTCGAAATTTTGAGAGTTGTTATTTATTTCTTCGTAGTCCTTTACAAAGGAAAATTCCAAACTAGATTTAACTGAGTCAATGTTGATCTTTAAATTTATTTTAGGGTCTGGGTTTGGCAGTACCAGATGGAACTGAACTGGAAAAAATGGAATTGAACAATGGAAATCAAAGCAACGCTTGGTTTGTGTTTACTATTATCCTCTATCTCTGTTAATGCGACTAATAACCTGGGTACACCCGATCTCGATGATATAGAATACCCAGATGATGATGCCCCATCTCAAGCAGAAGTCGAATTAGGCAAAACGCTATTTTTTGATACTCGACTATCCCTGAATCAGAAGCAATCCTGTGCCACTTGTCATAATCCGGATTTAGGGTTTGGTGATGGTGTTGCTGCAGGAACGGGGACGATGGGTGGCACGCTTGGTCGCAATACCCCTCATATTTACAATCTAGCCTGGAATACCACGTTCTTTTGGGATGGCCGAGCTTCATCTCTGGAAGAGCAGGCATTAGGCCCTATCGAAGCGGCTGGTGAGATGAATATGCCCTTGGATAAACTCTTACCCCGGCTTAATGCAGTACCCTATTACCAGAAGCAATTCAAAGCGGTTTACGGGGACTCAAAGGTTAGCAAAGATAACCTTGCTAAAGCTATCGCGGCATTTGAGCGCTCTATCGTCAGTGCTAATTCTCCTTTCGATCAGTATCTTTCAGGAACTGAATCTGCCATGAGCCCGACTGCAATTCGCGGTTATTCACTGTTCAAAGGGAAAGCGAATTGTACGCAATGCCATGATGGCGCAAATTTTACTGATGAGAGTTTCCATAATATTGGTGTGGCTGGAATTGATCCTGGACGCGATAAGATCTCTAGCTCTAAAGGGATGCATGGTGCCTTCAAAACACCCGGGCTAAGAAATACAATATTTACCGCGCCCTATATGCATGATGGCTCTCTGGCTAGTCTGGAAGATGTGGTGCGTTTTTATAGTAAGGGAGGCGAAGGGCTTGCCGGACAGAGTAAGTTGATCAAACCACTCAATTTGACTGAATATGAAATTCAAGACTTAGTCGCTTTTCTTGGGGCGCTCACCGACCCCGTCGATATTGAACGCCCGATTATTCCTTAAGGTTGCGTCGACTAAATAAGTATCAAATGGAATATTTGCCTTAGCGGGGTATTTTACCCCGTTAAGGTGAAGCTATCATAAAAATGGAGATGCACGTTGAGGATATTTAAAAGAATAAAGCTTCTATGTCTGGTGTTTGTCTGCTCGGCTTGTTGGTCAGCTACGGTCAGTTCAGATGTTATTACAGGTGAAATTAAGTTTAACAAAAAAGCCCCTTTTTCAGGCGTCTTGTTTGTAAAACAAAATGAAGCCGGAAGCGCTGAGGCTAGTATGGACCAGTTAGGCAAACAGTTTACCAAGAAAGTTTCAGTTGGTGCTCCAGGTTCAACGGTTACCTTTAAAAACGGTGATGACTTCGATCATAATATCTTTGCCAATGATTTGGCTAACAAGATTTCTTTCGATATTGGTTTAATGCCATCAGGCCAAACCTCTGAGTTAAAAATGGATTGGTTGCCTGATACGGTTGTGCGAATCGGCTGCAAAATCCATCCGAAGATGCGTTCATATATTGCCAATGTGAATAGCGATTATTATCAAGCTTTCGAATTCCAAAAAAAGGTAAAAACCTATCCTGTGAATATTCTAGAGGTGCCTGCTAATAATCTCGATATCGTGTTAATGATCCCCAAATATGAGCAACTCACACTTACTTTAATGCAGGGTGAAAGTAAAACGATAGATATCGTTAAGAAAGGCAAAGTTAAAGGCACGTTAATGTTGTCACGACAGTAAGTCCACTCGGAAACCATGCAAGGAACTGTTGGAATGAAAAATATTGTCTCTTTGATGTTGTCGGGTATTTTGTTGCTGGCCAGTCAGCATGGTATTGCAGAAGATATAAATACTGAGGTCGGCATAGTTAAAAGTCCTTTTGATGTTTTGCCTTTTGAATTACCAAAGGCTGATAGTGATTTATACAAGGACTATCGAAAAAACTGGAGTCGTTTGACCGGGTTTGAGTACTCAGGTTTGCACTGGAAGCAATTTGTTGCAATTTTTGCCAATAAAGGCGCGGATATTTACCGTGAAAACTATTTAGCTTATTTATCAATATACAGGGATGACGATGACGACGAAGATGAGGACTATTCTGAAGACGAGTCGCTTGACGCCTTCAAGGAGTACGAGTTGGGCACTATTTTCCTGAAAGAAAATTATCAAGCTAGTAATGGCAAGCCTGGCGAACCGCTGTCTTTAACCATGATGATAAAAAGAGAAGTCGGCTTTGACTCTAATGGCGGGGACTGGGAATACTTGCAAACGGATGTGACGGGGAATGTGATTATGCAAGGCGATTCCAGTAGTCCGATGATACAAAGCAGCTGCTCAAATTGTCATGCAAATATGGCAGAGCGGGATTACATTTTTTCTACCTTTTTAACCACGAAGCTTGGGCACTAATACGCATTACGGGCACGGTAACCGTAAACATATTGCAAAAAAGAGGCGGCTATGACTTTAACAATTAAGCACAAATTATGGGGAGGTTACGCTCTGATTCTCGCGTTACTGTTGACGGTTGCCTTGGTTTCGTATGTTAATCTGTCTGACATTCAGAGCAAAATAAAAACCGTTGCAGAAGATAGTCAGCCGAAAGTGATTGCTTCTCTGGAGCTCGCTAGTCAAATTCATAAAAGTTCCAGTTCCTTAGGGTATTTTATGTTGAGCAATGATGAGCTTGATAAACAAGCTTATCTCAATAACTTGAGTACGGTACAAGTGCGTATTCAAAACTTGCAAGAAATCGTTAGTCACTCTGAGGATCGTTCTACTATAGATGACGTGAATCGAATTGCCGATTTAGCCACCAGGTTTAATGGCTACAAAGATGCCATGTTTGAGCTAGCCTCTGATGCAGAAAAGAATCTCCCCGCACTTCATATTGCTACGCAAGAGTTAGAGCCACTGGGCACTAAGCTGCTTCAGCTAACCACGGATATTGTGCTGACTACCCCGGAGACTGATGATCCGGATGAACTCTCAGAGTTAATATTGGCTGCGCATGAGTTACGTTATCACTGGGCAATGGTAATCAGCAATGTACGTTCTTATCTGGCATTTCGAAACCAATCGGTGATCGATAATATCAATTTATTCAGAGGGGGTATCAGGCAGATTACTGGAGACTTATCGGGTAAAGAAGACTTGCTCAGTGAAGATCAAATAGATGCTTTGGATGAGTTTATAATGCTTGAACAGGATTATTTTTCTGCTTTTGATAAAGCTTATGCCCTACATAGTGGTGAGAAATGGCGCACAGATGCCTACTTAGTTAGGTCAGAGTTAGGGCCATTGCTGAAACAAGTAGAACAGGCACTCGAAAGTATGGTCGGTAAACAGCAGGCATCTATTAACTCGACTACACATGAGCTGCAATCTGAAGTCGTACGGACAATAGGCTGGTTAAGCTTTTTTGTGGTCACTGCGATTGGATTGGCGATCGTTATCGTTTATTTTTCTGCGACGCATATTATTAATCCGCTGCGCAAAGCCGTGACCGCTATGGAGGATGTTGCTTCGGTAGATGGTGATCTAACTAAGCGCCTGGATGACTCCGCAAATGATGAAATAGGGCAGTTAGGTGCAGCCTTTAATGATTTCAGCGTAAAAATACTCAGTATGATTCGCTCCATTTCCTTCGTCGGCGGCGACGTGAAAGGTTCTACTGTTAAGTTATCGTCGGCGGCAGAAAATGCCAAGAACCAGATGATTCAGCTTAAAGGCGAGGCTTGCCAAGTGGCTGCCGCAGTCACTCAAATGTCAGCAACGGTGAATGAGGTGGCATCGAGTGCAGCGGCCACTGCCGAAGCGACTAGAGAAGCAGAAAGTGAAGCTCAGAACGGTAGTCAGGTTGTTTCAGAAACGATTGAGGTGATAAATCAATTACATAGTCAGTTTGTAAGCTCATCGGATGAAATTCAACATTTGAATACCGAGTGCGACAATATATCAGATGTAGTCAGTGTCATTCGGGAAATCGCAGAGACCACTAATTTGTTATCGCTTAACGCAGCCATTGAAGCCGCTAGAGCTGGTGAGGCCGGTAGAGGCTTTGCCGTGGTTGCGGATGAGGTGCGTGGCTTGGCTACGCGCACACAGAATTCGGTGCAGGAAATACAGCGGAGTATCGAGCGTTTGCAGGCGGATTCAAAATCTACGGTTCAGGCAATGGAGCAGGGTGGGCGACAAGTTGATGTTTGTGTCAATAAAGCCGCAGAAGCTGGTCGCTCACTTTCTAATATAACTGAAGTGGTGGGCACGATTCATGAAATGAATTTGCAGGTGGCTAGCGCTGTTGAGGAGCAATGCTCGGTATTTACTGAGATTAGTCAGAACATCGAATATATCAGCGAATCATCAGAAGAAATTTCAAAGGAGGGTATTGTCACGGCTAATGAAGGCTCTCACTTGGAAAAGTTGTCCGAAGAATTGGTCAAATTGGTCGGCATGTTTAGTTTGGGAGGGGGGGGATCAAGGGAAAAACGCGCGACTTAATAAGGGCGAGCTGGGCAAAGGTCCATTGGCTGGGCTATTATTCGTGGCTCAAATCGCAGGTATAAAAAAAGCCGAACATCTTTCGATGATCAGCTTCTTAATATAAATGGTGCCCGGTCCCGGAATCGAACCAGGGACACGAGGATTTTCAATCCTCTGCTCTACCGACTGAGCTAACCGGGCACTGCTCGTTGCGTATCGGTGTTTTTGCAACGGGGCGTATTAAACCCGTTTCGCCGGAATGAGTCAAGCATTGAATTCAAAAAAGAATGCTTTTTTTGAGCGGTTATTTCGAAGGGGGAACGTAGCCTTCAGCGTGTTCATAATCTTCATTGCTAAAGAACTTTTCCATTTGATCTTTTAGGAATGCACGGTCATCTGCATTGATCATATTGAGTTGTTTTTCATTGATCAGCATGGTCTGTTGCGATTGCCATTCTTTCCAGGCTTGCTCGGAAATATTATTGAATATCTCCTGGCCTATTTCGCCGGGCATAGTAGGCCTATCAAGCCCTTTCAGTTCTTTTTTGTATTTTCTGCAGAAAACGGTACGGCTCATAATGGTGGTCTCTTGGCTTCAGTCAAAACTCTTAGGTATTTTGAAATAGGTGAGGGTAGTGCAATGTTATTCAATTGTGCCGCTTCAAACCAGTAAAAAGATGAGGCTTCATTTATTTCTGAGCGAGAAGGGCTCATTTTGAGTTTTACAGGTTTTAACTCAAGCTTGAAGTGAGAGAATACGTGATGAATGCTCTGATGCTTTTCTAGTAGTTCAAATTTACCACCAAATCGCTGTTCACATTGTAGTAGTAGCTCTGCTTCGTCAATTTCAGGCGAGAACTCAGGTAGGCTATATAGGCTTCCCCATATACCTGTGGGAGGGCGTTTTTCTAGTAATAGTTCACCTTTATCTGATTCGATGAGCGCAACCCATGTTTGCTTTTGTGGGATAGCTTTTTTGGGCTTTGAAACCGGTAATGTTGTTTGTAGTTCTTGGGCAAATGCCAGACAGTTTTCTGTCATCGGGCATTGAGGGCATTTTGGTTTACTTCGAGTACAAAGTGTTGCGCCTAGATCCATGATAGCCTGCGTGTACTCATCAGTGCGTTGTGTAGGCGTATACTGTTCAGCAATTTGCCATAACTCATTTTCAGTTTTCTTCTCGCCTGGCCAGCGATCAATAGCATGAACACGTGCAAGCACTCGCTTTACATTACCGTCTAAAATGCAGGCTGGTTGTTTAAAAGCAATACTGAGAATAGCGCCTGCTGTCGAGCGGCCAATGCCGCTCAGCTCGACAATCTGCTCATAATTATCAGGGAAAATCGCGTTGTACTCATCTCGAATAAATTTTGCTGCTTTATGCAGGTTGCGGGCGCGGGCGTAATACCCAAGCCCGGCCCAATGTTCAAGTACTTTATCTTCATCGGCATCTGCGAGAGTGCGCAAGTTAGGGAAGCTGCGCATAAAGCGTTGGTAGTATTCAATTACGCTGCTGACTTGTGTTTGCTGGAGCATTATCTCTGAAACCCAAACCCGGTAAGGGGTTTTGTTTTCTTGCCAAGGCAGGTCTTTTCTTCCGTATTGCTCAAACCATGTGAGTAATTTATCTGAAAAGTTGTGGTTGCTAAACTGAGTGCTTTTACTTGTGTTGGGCATTGATGATCTTATTTTTTGATTGGTGTTGGTGAGTTTAAATCAGTGTACTTGGTTCAGTATAAACTGAAGTAGTAGGTATCCTAACATGGCTTTTTGCCGCTGAACTGTTTATTATTCTCGACAGTTTAGATACCGTTTTAGATTTTCATTTAGATAATAATAGTGAGGCAGGATATGACCGTTAAAGTGAACGTTGAATTAAATCGTGAATTTACAGTTTCAGCTGATGTAGATACTGTTTTTGCATTATTGGCTGATGTCGCTAAATCAGGTAGTCATTTTCCAAAGGTTGAAGCGCTAACCGATCAGGGCGATAATGTTTTTCAATGGGAAATGGAAAAAGTCGGTTTAGGTGATCATGCAATTCAAACTGTTTATGCATGCAAATATACGCCTGATGAAGCTGCTGGTACGGTTACTTGGGAACCAATTAAAGATACAGGTAATAGCATCGTATCAGGTTCTTGGACTATTACAGCGTCAGGCGATACTACCAACGTTAAATTTGTAACTAGCGCGAAAATGACTTTGCCTTTGCCTGGTTTGTTGAAAATAGCTATCAGCCCAGTAGTGAAACATGAGTTTAATACCATGGTTGATGAATATATTGATAATTTGAAAGGCGCACTTGCTTAATAGTTAGCTGCCTTATAAAAAGTTTTGATTACCCTTTGGAGAGATGAATGGCTGATAGAAAAGCCCAGGTTGAACGTAATACACTTGAAACCCAGATTAAAGTATCGATTAATTTAGATGGCACCGGTCAAGCTAAATTTGATACGGGTATTCCTTTTCTAGAGCATATGATGGATCAAATCTGTCGTCATGGTTTGATTGATATTGATGCCGTTTGTAAAGGTGATCTACATATTGATGATCATCACACGGTTGAAGACTTAGGTATTACCCTGGGGCAGGCTTTTGCCAAAGCCGTTGGGGATAAAAAGGGTATTCGTCGTTATGGTCATGCCTATGTGCCTTTAGATGAAGCGCTCTCGCGTGTGGTGATTGATTTCTCTGGTCGCCCGGGTTTAGAAATGGATATTCCTTTTGTGAAGGGCAGTGTCGGGCGTTTCGATTGCGACTTGTTTTATGAGTTTTTCCACGGTTTTGTGAATCATGCCATGGTCTCTTTACATATCGATAATTTGAAGGGTAAAAATGCCCATCACCAAATTGAGACGGTATTTAAAGCCTTTGGTCGTGCACTAAGAATGGCTTTAGAATTTGACGATAGGATGGCAGGCATGATGCCTTCCACTAAAGGGACCTTGTAATAGTACTTAGGTGCTATTTTTACAGAGTGCTTGGCATCCAGTATTTGGTAGCAAATGTACTTGGCAGATAAAGTGTTTTGCATCTTAAGTACTTGATGAAAAAGTTCTGAAGCTTCTTGAATTTTATATGAAATATAAACTGACCTCATAATGAGGTCAGTTGCTTTTTATGAGTATTAAAAATGAATACGATTGCCATCATTGATTATGGTATGGGAAACCTGCACTCGGTTTCAAAAGCAATAGAGCATGTTGCACCTAATGCAAGTGTTCTGGTTACCTCTAATGTAGATCAAATACGTGAAGCTGATAAGGTTGTTCTGCCTGGCGTGGGCGCTATGCGTGATTGTATGGCTGAAATAAAACGTCTGGGTTTTGATAAGCTTGCCAGGGAGGTGTCTTCTGATCGTCCTTTTTTGGGGATCTGTGTAGGGATGCAGGCTTTAATGGAGCGCAGTGAAGAAAATGACGGTGTTGATTGCATTGGTTTGTTCTCAGGGGACGTTCAACACTTTGGTAAGTCTTTATTTGCACTAGATGGCGATCCATCCAGTGAGCGCCTAAAAGTGCCTCATATGGGGTGGAATCAGGTGGCTCAGTCTGTTGATCATCCTATGTGGCAGGGTATAGATGACCAGTCGCGTTTTTACTTTGTGCATAGCTACTATGTTCCAGCTAATGTTGAACACGTCTTTGGGCGGACTCTTTATGGCAAGGAGCTGGCAGCAGCGATTGCGCGTGATCATATTTTTGCGGTTCAGTTTCACCCTGAAAAGAGTCAGCATTCCGGGCTTCAGCTATTAAAGAATTTTGCTGCTTGGAATGGCCAGCCTTAAGTCGTTCTCGTTCTATCAAATATTGAATATTTATTCGTATTCTATTTTACCTGATTATTTGGAGTTTTAAGTCATGGGTTTAGCAAAGCGTATCATTCCTTGTTTAGATGTTGATGAAGGTCGCGTGGTTAAGGGGGTTCAGTTTGTCGATATTCGTGATGCTGGAGACCCTGTTGAAATTGCTAAGAAATATGATGAGCAAGGTGCAGATGAGATTACCTTTCTGGATATAACAGCGAGTCACCAAGGTCGGGATACAATGGTGCATACCGTTGAGAAGATGGCGAGTGAGGTGTTTATTCCGCTGACTGTTGGTGGTGGCATTCGTAAGGTAGAAGATATCCGCTGCATGTTAAATGCAGGTGCTGATAAGGTGGCCATTAATACCGCTGCGGTTTTCAATCCTGAATTTGTAAAAGAAGCAGCAGAACGTTTTGGCAGTCAATGTATTGTGGTGGCGATTGATGCAAAAAAAGTTAGTCAGGATGGTGAAGAAGCGCGCTGGGAGATTTTTACTCATGGTGGCCGTAAGCCGACGGGCATAGACGCTGTTGAATGGGCAAAGAAAATGGCTGCTTACGGCGCAGGTGAAATACTGCTGACCAGTATGGATCAAGATGGCATGAAAAATGGCTTTGATCTAGGTGTGACCAAGGCGATTACAGATGCAGTGTCTATTCCGGTGATTGCTTCTGGTGGTGTGGGTAATTTACAGCACTTGGCTGATGGTGTTAATTTAGGCGGCGCAGACGCGGTACTTGCGGCCAGTATTTTTCATTTTGGTGAATATACTGTGCAGCAAGCAAAAGCGCATATGGCTGATTGTGGCATAGAGATGCGAATTTAGCTTATTATTAAGCCACTTGTTCTGAATCTGCTGTTGTTTTAGGCTGGCAGTTAATTAGCATGAGTGGTGCATCATTTCCATCACGTAGAAACCCCTCGATAGTAAAGTCTTCATTCTTACTTTTCATGATGCCTTCGGCAGAATCATCCTGGCAAAACACTTTTTCATCGAAGGTGACAATATCATTGATGTTGTCCAATCTTAATGCTGTCACTTTACCACTGTTATGTTCGACGAAAAGAATAATGGGGCGAATGCTGGAAAGTGCTCTTTCTTTTGTTAGGTGGAACAAATGAACCAGGTCAGTTAATGTGCCAAGGCGCTCTTGTTGCAATGTTTTTAATGCGGCTTCACGATCTGTTTTGTTTAACTCGATCAAGGTAGGTGCTAGGTCGTGTAATGCTTTGTGCGGTTCATCAAGGCGTTGGAGAACCTCTTTAAGTTCTTCGTTGTCTGTTTGATATTTTTCATACCACGCTCCAAATTCACACTTTCTGGGGTCAAGGGCTTTGGTGAACGGCGTGTCACTCTTTAATGAGCTCTCTAAAGCGTCTAACCAGTCTTTATGCTCATGTTCCATCTCATCTAAGTGCGAAATAAGCTTGTTCATTGTACGTTGATGATTTTCTGAGCCAATTAGTTTGTTAAAGTCATAAAGCTGGACAGTGTTGTTTTGGAAGGTGATGACTTCATGGTTAAACTCATCTAGCTCATTGACTTGAAGATTGCGTCGCACGTCTTTCTCGATATAGAGAACTTGCTCGAGAGGCACTGCAAAGGACGCGTCTGCTGTTGTAAATGTAATTGCAGCGAGTCGGCCATCGTTGAATAAGCTGTCAATATCTTTACCTGGCATGATTTTCTTTTAACCTCTATGAGCTGGAATAGGCGATTTACAAACTTATTGGCATTAAACTTAAGGTGATTTTACTAGTTGTAAATGCGTTTATTTAGTATAGACGGCAAAGAGGATCTGGCCAGTTTACTTGTAAAATACCCATGGTAAATCAAGCATGTGCTGCTGAATGAGCGCCAGGCGTAATTTTGAGCAAATAAAATTATAGCGCGCTATTGGATGAGGTCTTGTTTTTGGGGATATAGGCGTAGTTTGATCTACTTTGAAGTGCTTTTATATGATGTTTTTTGTTGCTTAGGGCGTGCTGCAAGTTCTTGCCCGGGTTTTGAATATGCCAAATAGCACTGGCCGTGGCAATGCTGATGCCTTTTTCATCGAGTCTTTCCAACGCCCAGCTTAAGTAGTCAACGGTGACCTTATGTGGATGGGCTATGGCCACCGCGGTACCTTTTTCTCTTGCGATTTCGATCAGCTTCAAGAACTGCTTTTGAATGAATTTTCGGGTTTGTTTATGATCAAGGAATACATCACGGCTTAGATTCGGGATGTTGAATTCTTCAGCCGTTTGAGCGGCGACAGAGTCCGACGAGGTTCTGCTATCTACAAAAAAGAAAGGGTACTCACTGACTTTAGCCATGACCCACGCCATAATTTTTGGCTTGGTCGTGAGCTTGCTTCCCATGTGATTATTGAGCCCCACCATATGTGGGATGTCATTGAAACTTTGTTCCAAGGTGCTTTTTATTTCAAATTCGGACATCGTTTCCAGTAGGCCGCCATTTCCTAGCTTTAGACCTAGGGTATTTTCCATGGGAGAGTGAAGCATAATTTCCTTATTATACTTTTTTGCCATTTCAGATAATTTTAAGGTATGGGGGCGTTGAGGTAAGAAAGCCAAAGTAAGAGGGTAGGGCAGACGTGCTAAGTCTGCCCCATTCTCATATTGGTTGCCCATATCATCAATGATGATCGCTATCGTTGGTTGCTGCTTAAATTCAGCAAATAATATGCCGGAGAAGGTAAGCAGAAATAGCAAGGCCGGCAGTTTTAGGTAGGCCGGCTTAACGAGCAATTTAGTCATTATTTATCAATTTTTTTAGGGGCGTTCTTTTCAGCTGAAGCGGTGTCAATGTTAACGCCTTTGTTCACCTTAGTCTGTTTGGAGTGCCCTTTAATATTTAATATATCAATCGCTTTTAAAAGACTTAGTGCTTCCTGTAATTGGAAGTCACGTTCTAATCTAGCGCTTTGTTTGATTTGGTCTGATGATTCTGTTGTCTCATCGCTTTCGATAGCTTGATCCTGATTGTTGCCATTGCTTAAGTGGCCAGCCAAATCTGCTTCGCGGAAGAAATCAGACTGCTTCTCATCACTTAACTTGGCACGGTTTACCTCAATGTCAGGTGTAATTCCCTGTGCCTGAATGGACCGGCCATTGGGAGTGTAATAACGTGCCGTTGTCAGTTTTAAACCGTGCTCTTCATCAATGGAAAGTACATTTTGCACAGAGCCTTTACCAAAACTCTGTGTGCCCATAATGACGGCGCGGTCATGATCCTGTAGGGCGCCAGCCAAAATTTCAGAGGCTGAAGCTGAACCGCCATCAACTAATACAATGATGGGAACGCCTTGTGATTTATCGCCTTCAGTTGCGCTGAAGCTAAGTTGCGCTACGGCTGCACGGCCCTTGGTGTAAACAATCAGTCCGTCCTCCAAAAGCAAGTCAGCGACATCGACGGCTGCTTTAAGAACGCCGCCAGGGTTATTACGTAAATCGATTATAAGGCCGGTTAAGTCTTTAACTTCAGATCTCAATTTTTCAAGACCTTTTTCAAAATCGCTGCCTGTTTGTGCCTGGAATTGAGTGATTCGGATATAGCCGTAGTGGTCATCCAAGGGTAAAGTTTTAATACTGGTGACTTGGATTATATCGCGTGTCAGCTTGATCACTATGGGTTCACGTTCTCCGGCACGAACAATGGTGAGCTTGATTGGCGTGCCTGCTTCGCCGCGCATAGTCTCAACCGCTTGGTCCAGGCTCATGCCTTTGACCGGTGTCTCGTCTAATTTGATGATCAGGTCCCCGGCTTGAATGCCGCCTTTTTGAGCAGGGGTATCATCGATAGGGGCAATAACTTTTACGAAGCCATTTTCCAGGCCGACTTCAATACCTAGTCCTCCAAAGGTGCCGGAGGTGTTTTCCTGAAGATCTGAAAATGCGCTCGGCTCAAGATAGGCCGAGTGAGGGTCTAAGCCAGAAAGCATACCGCGAATAGCGTATTTCAATAATGTGGCGTCATCAATTTCTTCTACATAGTCGTTCTTGATTTTACCGAAAATATCAGTGAATTTTCTGAGCTCATTAAGCGGCAGCGGTAAGATTTTTTCGCTTGCGGGTGTGTGTTTTTCAAGCGGGGCTGTCGTTTCGTGAGCGTCGTGTGTATTTTGGCCTTCCGTACCTTGGGTCTCTGAAAGAGCATGCGAGCTAAATAAAATCGAGCTGGCTAGAATCGTTTTCAATAATGACGATTTTAAATGTGCAGGTTTAAATACACCAGACTTAAAAGGTAAGGTTGTAGTTGCAGTAGTGTTTGCAATAAACGTTGCAGTAGTGCTTGCAATAGAAGTTGAAGCTAATTTCATTAATGACATCCTGAAGGTGTTATTTTCGAAGCCGTGTTTTCCAGATTCGGATCTATGTTTTCAGATCCTGGCTCCCAGATCAACGTTTTCTTAGCCAGAGGCTTGGGTTTTGCGGCTTACCTTTCTTTCTAATTTCAAAGTATAGCCCTGATTCACGTTTTGCATTACTTTCTGACGAATAGGCAATAGTTTCTCCCGCCCGAACCCAATCTCCAGTCTCTTTAATAAGGCTCTTATTGTTGCCGTAAAGGCTCATGTAATCATCGCCATGATCGATAATGATAAGTAAACCAAAGCCTCGTATCCAGTTAGCAAAAATAACTCGCCCGTAATGAATTGTTTTTACGGGGGCGTTTTCTACTGTGGCGATGTGAATGCCATTGAGCTTTAGTTTCCCTTGAGCGACACGTGAGCCAAATCGTGCACTTACTTTACCACGGCTTGGTCGAGGAAGTTTGGATTTTTGCCGATAGAATGGTGTTGCATCAGCTGGCAGTGGAATGTTCGCAATGGCGATTTCTAGTTCATGTAGAAGCTTCTCGAGTCTTTGTTGATCAGCTTTCATCTTATTTAGGCGCTGGGAGTTTGATTTTATGTTCGTCTCAAGTTTAACGAGCACTTCTTTTCGTTGTTTGCGTTGCAAACGAAGTGCTTCACGGCTTTTTTCGAGTACTTGTCGGTGCGCGCTGAGCTCTTTCTTCTGCTTTAAAATATGGGTTTCAGTTTCTTTTATTTCTGCCAAAGCCTCTTTGAATTTATGTATCTTTTCATTGCGTGCATCACTAATGTACGAAAAATAATGCATTTGGCGTGCGATATCCTGAGGGTTGTTGGTGTCCAGTAACATTTTTAATTCTGTTTGGTCGCCTCGTAAATAAGCGACCTGTAGTTGCTTGATGAGATACTTTTGTTGTTTTTCAAGCGAAGAATTTTGTTCGCGGTGCTTGCGTTCCAGTGATTTCAGCTCAGAAGCATGTTTGGATATTTTTGCATTGCTGTGGCGAATTTTTCGGCTTATTTTATCAATTTTCTTTTCTTGTTTTTCAAGTTGTTTGGATAGGCCTGTTTTTTCGGTATTAGCTAGGGAAAGCCAGCGGTTAACTTTCTTGATGCTATTTTTGAGTTTAGTGAGCTGGGCTTCTGATGCTTGTTGGTTGTCGGCCGCTGAAGCGGTAGAAGAATATGATACTAGGGATAACATGATAACTAGGGAGAAAAGAGCGCTGGATATAATGCCGGTCAACAGTAGCGGTTTGGTCTTGTTACTGTAAGTTGTGATGCGAGTGAGCTGGGCATGATGGCGCATTTAGTTAGCTTTTTATCATTGGATTTTGAGAAGGCGATACTTATTCAATTGCTTTTAGATAAATTAAATCAGTATCGCTTGTTTTCTATTGTCGCTTTAGTTTCTTTCTATCAGCGATGCGCCGGTCATTTCTTTTGGTATATCAAGTGACATTAAGTCTAGCAGAGACGGTGCAATATCACTGAGCTTACCACCATCTTTTAAATTTAAGTCTTGATTGCCTAGATATACTAAGGGTACGGGTAAAGTTGTGTGCGAGGTATGTGCCTGGCCGGTTTGAGGGCTGCTCATTTGCTCTGCATTGCCGTGGTCAGCGGTAATTATACATTGTGCGTCAGCTTCGTTTATTGCTTCTGAAATGCGAGTAAGGCATACATCTAAACACTCGGCTGCTTTGACTGCGGCATCAAACTTACCGGTATGGCCAACCATATCACCATTTGCATAGTTACATACGATAAGGTCATATTTTTTGCTTTTAATCGCGTCGACGAGCTTATCGGTTAGTTCCGGGGCGCTCATTTCAGGTTGCAAATCATAGGTGGCGACATCAGGAGAGGGTATTAACTCTCGTGTTTCTCCCTTAAATAGTGCTTCACGCCCGCCACTGAAAAAGAAGGTGACGTGAGCGTACTTTTCAGTCTCGGCAATGCGTAGTTGGGTTTTGTTCAGGGTGGCCATATACTCACCCAGGCAATTAGGCAATACATTAGGTCGATAAGCGCAAGAGGTTTCGATATCGGCCGCATATTCGGTGAGCATGACGAAGTCAGAGAGTTTCGGCTTTTTGGCTTGTTCAAAGTCTGTAAAATCAGGCGTGACGAAACTGCGTGTTAATTCTCTGGCGCGATCAGCTCTGAAATTCATGAAAATGACAGCATCATCATCTTCAATCGTAGCGGCAGCTTCATTATTGCCCGCAATGACGGTGGCACAAACAAACTCATCATTTTCATCTCTCGCATAAGCGGCTTCTAATGCTGCTTCAGGTGTTGAGTATTGGTAGTTGCTTGTGCCTGAAGTAAGTAGGTCATAGGCTATTTTGACACGATCCCAGCGGTTGTCTCTGTCCATGGCGAAATAGCGACCAATCATGCTGGCAATGCGCCCAACTTTTAACGACTTTAAAAGCGCTTCAGTTTTAGTTAGCGATGCTTCAGCGCTTCTGGGTGGGGTATCTCTGCCATCGAGGAAGGCATGAACGTAAACTTTCTTAGCGCCTCTTTTAGCGGCCATTTTAATGGCAGCATGGATGTGGTCATTATGGCTGTGTACGCCGCCGGGAGATAAAAGACCCATAAGATGAACCGCTGCATCTTTTTCGATTGCAGAATCTATTGCTTGGCAAAGTGCGGTGTTTTCATCAAATACACCGTCATCAATATCTTTAGTGATGCGTGTAAAATTTTGATAAACGATACGTCCAGCACCCAGGTTCATGTGGCCAACTTCAGAGTTACCCATTTGGCCTTCGGGTAAACCTACGGCCATACCAGATGTTTGGATTAGCGTATGCGCCTGCTCAGACCAAATTTTATTCCAGAAAGGGGTCTTGGCATGATGAATTGCGTTCGAGTCAGCCTCTTCACGATGGCCCCAGCCATCCAAAATAATCAATGCAGTCGTTTGTTTAGTCATACGTAATTTATACCTGGCTCGTAAGCAAAAAATGGCGTAGTAAATAAGGCCTGCATTTTAACGTTATTTTCACTTGATAGCGACTCTGGTAGATAGTTAGGCCTGCAAAAGCACAGTATATGCTACAAAGAAAATTAGGCCATACTATGGCCAAGGTTTTTGAGTGGGGTGCTTGTGAGGGACTTTTGTTGTTAAGGGTTGGTTGTTAAGGGCTATGGGGCATGTGTATAATGCTCCACCTTAATTTTGCTGTTGTGATGGATTAAAGAATGGATCGTTTAATAGAATTTGTTGGTAACCATATCGAACTTTCGGGTTTGTTTGTCGCTCTTTTAGCCGCGTTATGGTTTTCAGAAAAGTCACGCTCAGGTCGTTCTATTAGTCCTCAGGAAGCTACTTTGTTATTGAATAAAGATGAAGCGGTTATAATTGATATTCGAGATAAAAGTGAGTATTCAGAAGGCCGCATTACAGGTTCTATTCATATCCCTTTCAGTAACCTCAAAGAAAGGGTGTCTGAACTGGAAAAACATAAAGAGAAGCAAATTATTTTAGTGGATAAAATGGGCCAGCACTCAGGTACGGGCGGTAAAATTTTACAAACTGAAGGCTTTGAAAATGTCTGTCGTATGACGGGTGGCATTTCTGAGTGGAAAAACTGCAACATGCCACTGGTTAGGAAATAGGTTTTTATGAGTCAGGAAACAGCAGTATCTTTGGGTCAGGAAGCAGTACCTATGAGTCAAGAAGTAACGTCGGTGAGTCAGAACAAAGTTGTCATGTATTCGTCGCGTTTTTGTCCTTTTTGTTTTCGTGCCAAGGCCTTGCTAGAGCAAAAAAATGCTTCTATTAATGAGATAATGGTTGATCAAGAGCCGCAAATAAGACAAAAAATGATGCAGGATTCAGGGCGTCATACCGTTCCTCAAATCTGGATCGGCGAGCAGCATATTGGTGGCTGTGATGAGTTGATGGCACTTGAACGATCAAACAAATTAGAAGCGATGCTATCGGCCTAGCTGTATCTGCTGGTTTAAAAATTATCAAGAAAGACTAAATGTTTTACAAAAAAAGAGAGCTATGCACTCGCATTTTTGTACATCAAGGCCTAGTATTTCTTTTTTAACTAATAAATATTATTAGTGTCCATTCAAAAACTATTTAATAGAGAAACATTAGGATCCATCATGTCTGATAATGAAACACCTGCAGAAGGTGCAGCTGCTCAAGAGCAAGGTCAAGCGAACTTCTCACTTCAACGTATTTATGTAAAAGATATTTCTTTTGAGTCACCTAACTCTCCAGCTGTGTTCCAGAAACAGTGGAAGCCAGAAGTGAAGATGGACCTCAATACCAAAAATGCCAGTTTAGGTAATAATCACTATGAAGTGATTGTATCGGTTACTTTAACGGTCACTGTTGAAGGTATGACGGCTTATATTGTAGAGGTGCAGCAGGCAGGTATTTTTGCTGTTGAAGGTTTGGAGGGTATGCAGTTAGCTCAGGCAATTAATGCTTATTGCCCAAATCTATTGTTCCCTTATTTGCGGGAAACGATCGACTCTGTTGTTACCAAAGGTAGCTTCCCAGCGATGATGCTTGCACCTGTCAATTTCGACGCTATTTTTGCTAAGACAGTTATGCAAAAGCAAAAAGAAGCTGCTGAGGCCGCTGAAACCGCTGAAGGTGAGCAGCCTACTGCCCACTAATTGTGTTAATAATTATTCTATCTTTCAAAAACGGCGCTATTTAGGCGCCGTTTTTGTTGAAGCTTTTATCGTTAGGATTTATTTCCCCCATAGGTTTTTCTTTTCTGGGTGTTTAAATTAGAGCGTTTATTCAATCGACTCCTTATAGTTTAAAGCCTATTCTGCTCCCTTTGTTGATACCGTTTATGTGCATCGCTATACTGCGCCGAACTGAATAGGATCTTTTTATGTTTCATATCGCGCTTTACGAACCCCGAATAGCCCCTAATGCTGGAAATATTATGCGTTTGGTGGCAAATAATGGCTGTCAGTTACATCTCATTGAACCTTTAGGCTTTGATATGGAAGAAAAAAAGCTACGACGAGCGGGGCTGGATTACCGGGATTTAGCCAATGTAACGGTACACCCTGATTACCAGACGTTTTTGGCGGCCATGAATGATAGGCGCATCCTCGCTTGTACCACCAAAGGTTCAAGGCCTCACGATCAACTCGATTACCAGCCTAACGATGTTCTATTATTTGGTTCAGAAACCCATGGTTTGCCTGAGGAGGTACTCAATGCGATTGATGTGACTCGACGCTTGAGAATTCCCATGCAGGCCAATAGCCGAAGCTTGAATTTATCTAATGCTGTGGCAATCATTAGTTATGAAGCCTGGCGTCAACAAGGTTTTTCAGGTGGCGTCTAAGCGTATTGGCAAGAAGCATTTGAGTGTAATAATTAGGGAGTGCCTCTTACGAAAGTAAACGGTGTTTCCTTTGCGTGGCTTGGAGTAAGCAGGCGTCGTATTTATTCTCCTCCAAATAAAAATGTTTCATGTGTATCTAGCCATAGTGGATACTTTGTCATTGCTTTTGAGAACAGTCTACTTTGCAGGTGTGCCGTTAACCAGCTCTGAAGGTAGGGGTAGGGGGTTTGTAAATACCAGCTACGTTCAACTCGAGAAAATTGACGAATGAAGGGTAAGATAGCGTAGTCAGCTAAGCTCGGTGTATCTCCCATAAAATAAGTATGAACCTTTAAACGTTGCTCCAGCTGTAAAATAAATAGTTCACATTGTTGACGATAATAGAGCTTGCTTGTCTCATGATAGCGCTTAGCGTATTTATATTTTTCCAGCCAGATTTTAAATTCTGTATCGTTAGTGTGTATTAAATCGAACATGGCTGTATGGGTGTTAGCTTGATCACTGTAAAGCAGGTTATCTGGGTCGCTTTGCGTTAATGCCCACTGCATTATTTCCAGACTTTCATCGATCACGCTGGAATCACTTAATACCAATACCGGGACTTCTCCTTTTGGCGAGGCTTGCAGCATCTCAAGGGGTTTATGTTTCAACACGATGGCACGTAAGTTAACAGTTTGTTTTGCTACCAATAGGCCGAGTCTTGCGCGCATGGCGTAAGGACAGTTTTGTAAAGAGTAGAGTATTGGCTTCGACATGATTATAAGCTACGTTTGAGCACGTAGTTCATCAATTTTGGTGATACGCGCCTTATCCATTTCAAGACCTATTGCTTTTCCGCTGATCCCTTGAGAAATAAGTTCTTTGGCGGTGACAGACTGTGCCTGCGCTAAAGCTTCTGTAAAATAGTCAGCCTGTGGATAGGGTATTGTTTCAAAGCCTGTTCGTCCTCGAGAGTCTGCTTTACTGCATATGAGGATATTTTTAAAACGCTCGGGTCTTCGGAAGGCATCACAGTGTTTTAAGGTTTTAAGTAGGGTGCTGCTTTTGAGCTCCCGTGCTCGATGGATATGGGTATGAAACTCAGATACAAGTAAGGCGAGTTCTTTAAAGGCGTTTGGGATGCGTAGCCTTTCACACATTTTCTTTATGGGTGCTAAACCTAATTTTTCATGGTTATGATGGCTCGGCCAGTTGGATTTAGGTGTGCAAGCTTTCCCTAAATCATGTACCAGTGACGCAAATCGAATATGAGGGTCTTGGCTTAAGTGGCAAGCTGCTTTAAGGCTCAGTATAGCGTGTAAACCACAGTCAATTTCAGGGTGGTGTTTTTCAGGCTGTGGAATACCAAAAAGCTTGTCGATTTCAGGAAATAATACCTTAAGGCAGCCTGTCTTTCTGAGTGTTTCAAAATAAATCCAGGGTGATGGTTCTTTGAGCGCTCTATATGTTTCCTGCCATATTCGTTCGGCAACAAGATGCTCTGCCTCTCCGTGTGTGACCATGTCTGTCATGAGTTGCATGGTTTCTTCTGCAATAGTGAAGTCCATATGTGCAAATCGGGCAGCGAAGCGTGCGACTCTAAGAATTCTGAGTGGGTCTTCTGAGAATGCGGGTGAAACATGTCGTAGCGTTTTTAGCTGTAAGTCTTTCTGGCCGTGGTAAGGGTCGATTATGTCGCCATTGTCTGCTAAAGCCATGGCGTTGATGGTTAAGTCACGTCTTAAAAGATCTTCTTCCAAGGTGACGCTTTCAGATGTCTCACATTTAAAACCTTGATAACCGAGACCGCTTTTTCGTTCGGTGCGTGCCAGTGCATACTCTTCTTTTGTTTGAGGGTGTAAAAATACCGGAAAATCAGCGCCAACTTGTGAGAAACCTTGATTCAGCATTTCAGTAACCGAGCTGCCCACAACAACCCAGTCTTTATCATGGACCTCTAACTTGAGCAGTCTATCTCTGACAGCGCCACCCACTAAATAAGTTTTCATAGATCGGTATTCATAGGCTTGGCCTCATAGAGAGTATTTTAGATATATAAGCTACTCTTCACACGAGCTTCAATAGCGATGGGCTTAGAAGGCTAAACCAAAGCCAACAGATCCGCCTACCTCAACGTCACTGATCATGGCGGCTGTTTCAATACTGAAGCCATGAGGCTGATAGAGAAAGCCTGCTGTTAAGGTGGATTTTTCTTTAGCTGCTCCGTCGGTAGCTGCCATATTGTATCGGAAGCCAGCACGAAGATGAAAGTCATCTCTCCAGTAATATTCGCCCCCAAAAGATAAGAAACGGGTATTACCTTCAAAATCGAAGTTTTCATCTTCTGTTAATTCGATATCCATAGTCAGCATATACTTCTCTAGGTAGTGGGCAACCCCTATTTGGTAGAGTGCCTGTATTGCAGGTCTACTTCTTGGGTAACCTTCATTTGATCGTGCAGGGCTATAGGTTGCTATATCGGTTGGAAACAAGTTCATACCAGACATCCCAAAAATCCATTCGCCTTCCAGCCAATCGCCATCTAGGCCAAATTCTTCTTTGAGAAAGTCATTTGTCAGTAGTATGGCAAAACCGACATCAAGGTTCCACTCAAGGTTGCTGTCACTAGAGTGCTCATTAACCGGTTGATTAACATCGTAGTTTTTTATGGCTGTGGTGCGATGTGAGGCATCAAATTGAATTAGCTTTGGTGTGAATCCCCATGAAAATGGCATGTTGTAGTCATAAACTTCGGTTGTGGCGACGGTTGCACCAAATTCACTGATTTCTAAATAGGTGCTATTGACGAGTAGTGAGGCATCAACAAACTTTTCTGTCTCACTTAACTCTTGATTGAACCCGTCCAGACCTTCCATAGTGCCTATGACTTTATCAACTAAGTGAGGGGCATCATTTGTGATCAAAATCATCTCGCGTATTTCACGTCGAGTGAATACATTGATTGTGAGAGGGTCGGTGTCAACGAGTAGGTTAAATGCACTTAGTTCATCTGAGCGGTATGAGCTTTGGCCAAGGTCTTTCATATAGTTTTTTAAAATCGCCGCATTTGCCTTAGCTTCCGTTACATTGAGATCATTAACGGAGTTGATAAAGTTTGCGACTTCACCTGAGCTTCCATAGTCAATAATATCTCTATTCAAATGCTCGTTATAGAGTTCCCGTGTGCCTAAGGATGAACTTATATAAATTTTGTCAGGCTTGCTGCCACGGTTGAACGCGATAAGGGCAGGGTTGTGGGACGAAGCGTTGAACTTTGTAGATGATGCAACACCCGTGCCTCCCATTGCCATCGAACGAGGGTCCAGAAATGCTTTGTATCCGCTGATAGCTGTGCCGCTGTAACAAAGGCAGAGTAAACAAGTAAATAGACTTGTTAGCTTGATGGGAGCTCTGAAATTCATTATTGCCTTGTTCCTCAAGGTTTTTATGTTGATTGTTCTAATCGTTTAACAGATGTCTGAAAAAGGTCGATGAACAAAAAGTCCGTACATAATTTTAACTGAAAGTAGTAGGTCACAACGCTGGGCACGTCACGCTTTGTAACATTGCGTATAAAGATTTTTTGTTTTTATCTTACTTTATATGTACTTGATTTTCTTTATCGGGTTTTACAGATAGCTGTCATGTGTTGCCGCTTGCTGGTTTATTTAGTGCGCATTATACGTATTGCGGCAATAATTTTCCTAAAAACAACTAAATTACGCCTCTATAAAGTGGCACAATTTTTTCATATGTTTCTTAGAATATTTGATTTGATGACTTTTTATATTCGTTCATTGTTATTTTTTACTACAACTTTTTTAATACTACGGGAAATCAAAATGAGTCGTTTGTTTAGCCTTCTATTTATACTGGTATCAGTACTGATGCAAGCTACTGTCGCAGAAGGACATGTAAACTCAATCGCTTTGAATAAGATGAAGAAAGAAACCCGTGAGGCGCTGGATGAAGAGCATCGGGCTAGAGAGGTTGAGCGTGTCCCCATTGTTATTCGGGTGACAGGTTATAGCGCTTTTGCCAAAAAAGAAGATGTAAAGTCGGAGCCAAAACGTTTAATGGCTTTACGTGCCTCAAAATTAGATGCCTATCGGGCCTTGGCTGAACGGGTTTATGGTACAAGTGTTGCCGGTACATCAACGGTTCAGGACTTTGCGTTGAAACATGATGGCTTTGGCATGGTTGTTGACTCCTTTGTCAGAGGGGCGCGAGTTGTGTCTATTTCTGAGAATAAGGGCCTGGGGTTTGAAACGGTATTAGAGTTATTGCTTCCAGGCAATTTTCAAGATTGCTTAACGAGTATCAATTTGTTTCGTCACGATACGCAATGCTTGCAGCCTTTACCGCGCTTAAATAACGTTTCTGCTTATGAACCTTCATCGACGGGGAAGAAGGCTAAAGCGCCAAATACGATGGGCCGGGTGTACTATTTGCAATAGTACGAGTTGTAATAGGTGCGGGTTGGATTAGTACAGATTGGACTAGATAGACACTTGAATAACGAGCCAGAATTAACGGATCATTTATGTTTTCAAGGCAGCAGTGCGCTGGCTTTAGTGACTAATAATAGAAATGAGTAATTATGAAATTTAAACTTAGCTTTTTACTGCTTCTTCTCTGTCTGCCTCAGCTGGTGTGGTCTGAATGGATCAAGGTGACGGGGCGTGCACCGGTAAAAAATATTCGCTATGAAGTGGCGCGAGAGAGCGCGCGCGATGATGCTTTTCAGCAGGCTGTGATGCAATTTGGAACGCAGGTTAAAAGCCGTCAAAGAATAGAAAATGGTGTGCTTAAACAAGATGAAGTGACCTTATCTAGCACAGCAAGAGTTAATAAGTCAGTCATAGAGGAAGAGTATGTCTGGGAAGGTATGCTGCATTTATCCATGAATGTTGATGTGGAAGCAATATCAGCTTGTCCTAACTCCCAGGCAAGTGGGTACAAAAAGCAGGTCGCGGTTTTGGGCTTTACTATCCAATCACCAGCTCAAGCTAATCTAGGCGCAATTCATAACGTTGAAAGAGGCTTGTCGAGCGCACTGAATCAGGCTTTACAGAATCAGGGGCAATTGATTGTATTTGAGCATAGCCAATTTATTATCAATAGTGATGTTATTAATGCGCCCTCAAAATATACGCCGCAGAACACGCTAACCAATGCTGCAGACTTTGCTAAAGAGGTGGGTGCCCAGTTTGTTGTGTCTGGCGTGGTTCGTGATATAGGTATCGAAGAGGACGCTGCTTTTTCAAATTCATATTGGGCGAAACTAAAACGTCTTGTGAAAAAAGCTAACCAGAATCGACACTTTACAGTGGAGCTCTTTGTTCATGATGGTTTTAGCGGTGAATTGGTGTGGCAAAGGCAATTTTCTACCAAAGCAACGTGGTCATTTGATACCCAGCAAAAAGTCGGTTTTGGCAGTGCTGAGTTCTGGCAGGGGCAGTATGGGCAGGCTGTTTCTAGTGTGGTAGATGAAATGGCGGGTCTAGTGGGAGAGCAGTTAAAATGCCAGCCTTTTATGACTCGAATTTCACGTGTAGATGGTAAAACTCTGCATTTTGATTCGGGTGCGAGTTCAGGTGTTCGTCCTGGCGATAAGCTTTCTTTATACCGAACGTTTAACTTTTCAGACTCCGATATGAATAAAGGTATCGAGTTGATTAACGTGAAGACCGCATTGACTGTATCTCAAGTGCACCCCGGGTTTTCTAGTGGCAAGATTGCTGTGGACCCTGGGCGTTTGAATATTCAGGAAGATGATTTATTGATTGCTTGGTGACCTCATTTCCTGGTGATTTTATTGCCTAGTGGCTTTATCGTCTGGAGATCTTTTTGTCTGGAGATCTTTTTGTCTGGAGATCTTTTTGTCTGGAGATCTTTTTGTCTGGAGATCTTTTTATTTGGTGGTATGGGGTCGTAAGGCTTTGTTACACCCAGTAACCGAATAAAAATAGTAGTAAGCCGCCAAGTGCACGTTGCCATAAGCGATGTTGATTCCAGTTTTCTTGATCTAACTCTTCTGACTTTTTCAGGTCATCTAAAAAATCATGTGTTAATTGTCTTTTGCTTTCTTCTGTTTGTACGCTGTAATCTAGTTCAAGGTCATGCATTAAGCTGCGGCTGTTAAGGTTGCTTGAACCGACGGAACCCCAGTGATCAATTAAAACGGTCTTGGTGTGTAATACGCCGTTGTGATATTCATAAAGTCGAATGCCGGCGTCTAGTAAGTGTGAATAAAAATAGGAGGAAGCCCAAGGTATAAAAAAAATATCTGATTGTTTAGGTAAGACAATTCTGACATCTGCGCCATTTTTGCTTGCGATGACCAGCGCATTCAATAATTTTGTATCGGGGATGAAATAGGCGTTGGTTATCCAGACCCTTTCTTTGGCTGTTTTAATGCGATGGAGCAGGCCTGAGCGTGCACTAAGTCGGAGCGAACGGGTGAAATTAAATATAAAAGGCGAAGGGCTAAGTTCTCCAGCGGTACTTCTTTTTGAATATTTAAACCAGCAGGCGTTAAAGGCGGTACCTAAATTTCGAGTGTCGATGCCTGTCAATTCAATGGCGGTATCTCGCCAGTTTTCTCCTCCTTGGTTAATCGATAGGTGGGTCTGGCTAATATTGAAGCTTCCTAACCATACCTTTAGATTATCAATGACCAGTAATTTTCTGTGATTTCTTTGATTGATGTAGCTCATTAGGTGCCAGAGCTTGAGTATGCCCTTTCTGGGGAAGCGGGAGAGTGGCCAGAGCTCAAAGCGCCAGGGCAGTGGGCGATAAATTTTAACTTGGACGCCGCTGGACAGAAGTTTATCTGCTATTTCGTGGAAGTTTGAGCAGATACCTACGCCATCGGTGAGTAATTTAACGGTCACGCCGCGCTTGGCAGCTTCGCATAAAGCCTGAGTGATTTTGGTACCTATTTGATCATCATGATATAGGTACACTTCCATTTCTATGCTATGTGCGGCGGATTGAATAGCATCGAGTATTCGGTCGAAATATTTCGACGCGTCGGTATAAATAATTTCTGTTAAGGCAATACTTGGCTCCGCCATGAGGCACCTGTATCAATTTGACTTGACCGTATTGTTAGTAATTTTTTGCGATAGCTTTAATGCGCTCAAGCATAGCGCGTAAGCCATTTCCTCTGGTAGGGCTAATATGGCGCATCAGATCCATTTTCGTAAATAATGCTTCTACGTCGAGCGTTCCAATTTCAGTGGGTGATTTTGTATTGAGTGCGGCCAATACAATAGCTGCCAAACCTTTGACAATGATGGCATCGCTATCGAGTAGTACGTAGAGCGATTTTGTTCCTTCGTCGAAGTAATGAATAACCCAAACTTGGCTTTGGCAGCCATGAACAAGGTTTTCTGCGGTTTTAGCCGACTCTGGAAACGCTGGAAGCGATTTACCTAAATCGATAATGTAGCTGTAACGTTCTTCCCAGTCATCAAGAAACTCAAAGGTATCGAGAATGTCGGTCGTGGTTATTTCATGGCCAAAGGGATTGACCTTGAACTCATCTATACTTATTTGACTCATTTTTCTTAACTCTGACCTTCTGTTATCTGCTGACGTGTTTTTACTGTCTATTTATTCTCTGAGCATCTAGTCCCAACTATTTCGTCCCAACTACAGCATTCCCAATTCTAACTTGGCTTCATCACTGAGCATATCATTGTTCCAGGGGGGATCAAAAACCAAATCGATAATCACCTTGTCTACACCAGGGACTTGTGAAACTTTGCGTTCAATATCGGCAACAATCGAGGGGCCCATGCCGCAGCCTGGCGCAGTAAGCGTCATATCAATTAATACTTGTTGCTCATTAAGTTCAGTGGTGTGGCATTCGCACTTATAAATTAAGCCCAGTTCAACCACGTTGACAGGGATTTCAGGGTCATAGCATTGTCGTATGGCTGCCCAAACATGATCCTCATTGATGCTGCCATCTTCAGGAATTTCAAATTCCTCAAACTCAACAACTTTACCCAAAGCGTCGGCATCTTTGCCTTCAATTCTGGCTAAATTACCATTTACGGCGACCGAAAAGGTGCCGCCGAGGGCTTGGGTGATCGTCACAAAGCTATCTTTTGGAATCATGATCTCTGTGCCAGCAGGAATAAGGCGGGCTTCACATTCTCGTTTGGTTACGACTACTTCTCTTTCCATTGCTGTTTACTCTTTTGGGCTATTCTCTTTAGCTGCTTTTGGCTACTGAACTAAACTCTATTTATGGTTCACTCTTGCGTGACGGAAAAGCTTTCGCCACAGCCGCACTCACCGGTAACATTCGGGTTTCTGAATTGAAACATAGAGTTTAAACCGACTGTGATGAAGTCGATAACCGTGCCATTTAACACGGGAAGGTCTTTATTGGGGACAAACAAGCTAAGCTTCTCGTTTATGTCAAAGACGCGATCATCGGCTTCAGGTGCTGTACAAAGCGCTGTTTCATACATAAAACCGGAGCAGCCGCTGGTTTCCAAAAACAGCCTGAAGCCTTTATTTTCAGATTTTTTACTCAGCTCTTTTTGAATATGAGTAATGGCCGAGTCCGTTAGGGTGATTTCGACTTTTGGGTCAAAGGTTTCAAGTGACATGATGTATCCTTAAAGGCTGAGTCTTATGCAAACATGCGCTGAATCTTGGCTAGCGCAGTATATAAGGTTTCAACTTCTTGCATTGTGTTATAGAAGGCAAAAGAGGCGCGCGCTGTGCCTGGAATAGCAAAGTGCTCCATAAGTGGCATGGCGCAATGATGACCTGTTCGGATACCAATGCCTTGTTGATCTAACAAGGTGCCAATGTCGCTAGGGTGAAGCCCTTCAATTAAAAAAGACATCACAGGTACTTTTTCATCTGCGGTGCCAATGATGCGCATACCAGGAATATCTGCAGCGAGTTCATGCGCACGCTGTAAAAGGTGTTGTTCATGCGCTTCTATTGCCGGGCGATCAAGTGTTTGCAAATATTCAATCGCTGCGGCTAATCCTATAGCTTCAGAAATTGCAGGCGTACCCGCCTCGAACTTATAGGGCAATTCGTTGAACGTAGTTTTTTCAAAACTGACTTTCTCAATCATTTCACCGCCGCCCTGATATGGAGGGAGAGCGTTTAGTTGATCCTCTTTACCGTAAAGTACGCCAATTCCTGTAGGGCCAAATAGCTTATGCGATGAAAATGCATAATAATCACAGTCGAGTGCTTGAACGTCGACTTGAAAATGAGGCACAGCCTGAGCGCCATCGATAACCGTAATTAGTTGAGCTTTCTTAGCAATCTCAATGAGTTCTTTGACTGGATTAATGGTACCCAGTACATTAGATACATGCGTCACGGCGAGGATTTTAGTTTTGTCATTGATGAGTGAGGCAAGTTGTTCTGTCTTTAAAACACCGCGCTCATCAATATCAAGAACACGAACAATCGCGCCCGTTTTCTCTGCAGCTAATTGCCAGGGAACAATATTGGCGTGATGCTCCATACGGCTGACGATAATTTCATCACCTTTGTTCAAGGTGCTTGCGAGACCGTGTGCCACTAAATTAATAGACTCTGTTGTACCTTTGGTCCAAATGATTTCTTTTCGTGATTTTGCATTCAAAAACGCCCTAACTGTTTCACGGGCATTTTCAAAACCTTGAGTTGCTCTGTCACCCAGGGTGTGTGCACCTCTATGGACATTAGCATTATCATGATAGTAATAATGTTTCATGCTATCCATGACGGCGACTGGCTTCTGAGCACTGGCAGCACTGTCTAAATAGATCAAGGGCTTAGCATTTACGTCTTGCTGCAGAATTGGAAACTGCAGGCGGATATCGTCAATGTTCATCTTATCAAGGCTCACTTTTTCAGTATTCGGCATAAGGTACTTTTATTTCTCCAAATAAGTATTGAAACGATCGGCTAAGCTTCAAAGCTGAGGATTTCGGACAACTGTTGCTCCCAAAAATCCGCTATGCTCTCAATTGGAGTAGCGCGTACCACTTCTAATACGAACCCTAGGGTTAGCATTAATTTGGCCTGTTCATGGGGTATGCCACGAGTCTGAAGGTAATATAATTCAGTCTCGTCTAGTTGACCAATGGTTGTGCCATGCGCGCACTTAACATCGTCAGCGTAAATCTCTAGTTCGGGCTTGGAGTCAATTTCGGCTTTAGAGGATAGCAATAAGTTCTTGTTACTCATTGAGCCTGAGGTCTTTTGGGCGTGAGGATGGATATATATTCGGCCGTTAAAAACAATTTGAGACTGGTTATCTGCTATGCAACGATAAGTTTCATTACTGGTGCAGTTAGGCGCGATATGCTCAATGCAGGTATGGGCATCAATGTGTTGCTGATCTTTGGTGACACATATGCCGTTCAAATCACATTCAGCACCCGGTGCGAGCATTTTGACAAGCAAATCATGACGCGAGAGATCATTGCCCAAGTACATGCAGTAGCTTTCAAGGCGCGCATCACGTTGTAAGGCAATACCCGTGGCCGCTAAATGTTTGCAGGCCGCTTGATCCAAATTCATACGCAAGTATTGTAGTTTTGCATTATCACCGACTTGAATGTCACAGACACTATTAATTAAGCTAGTGGTGGTATCGATGGCATTTGTTTCACTTACCACTTCTTCAATTAAGGTCAGAGAAGAGCCGGATTCAAGATTAACAAATAGGCGAGGGAAGCTATTACCTAAGCCCTTATGCTGGAAAACTACCTTTACGGGTTTATCAATCAGGGCATTCTTTTCAATGTTCAGGTAGAGGCCATTTTGCAGGTATGCAGCATTGGCATTGGCAAAGACCAGGTGCTCAGATTGTGCGATCACACCTGAAATTACCTGTTTGCCTTCACTGTCAGATAAATCTGCAAAACTCTTTAGGCTAATACCTGAAATTTCAGGTAGGTCACTTTGAAGCTGGTTATTACTAATCACAACGGTGTAACAGTCCAGCTTGTAACTTGCCTGATAAGTATGGGTCTGAGAGCCGTTCGTATCATTGGATGCAACAGGGTAGCTTTCGGCCAGCTTTAAGCGCTTGGCTGAATATTTCCAAGACTCGGTCTTGCGTGTTGGTATAGCAGTAGTTTTTAAACTATCACGTTTACTACCACTGAAAGACTGTAATTCAGCACTTAACTGTTCAGTAGACATTGCTTGATCGCAAGCTACTACACCAAAATCTATATCACTTAAGGTCATGTTTAAAATATCCTTTAAGCTGTTGCTTCGTCAGAAATACCCAACCAGCCATAGCCTTTTTCTTCCAGCTCTAGTGCTAGCTCTTTACCGCCGGACTTGATGATTTGGCCGTTAGCTAATACATGGACATAATCAGGTACGATGTAGTCAAGAAGGCGTTGATAATGCGTGATCATCACAACGGCTTTATCTGGCGAACGAAGCGCATTAACACCCTCCGCGACGATTTTAAGTGCGTCAATATCCAAGCCTGAATCAGTTTCGTCCAGAATGGCTAAAGACGGCTCGAGCATCAGCATTTGCATGATCTCGTTACGTTTTTTCTCGCCGCCAGAAAAGCCTTCGTTAACACCGCGCTTTAGAAAGGATGGGTCAAGGTTCACTTGTTGAATTTTGGCTTTAGCTTGTTTCATGAACTCGCCAGCATTCATTTCACTCAGGCCGCGATGCTGGCGAATGTTGTTGATCGCTGTTTTCATGAACTGTAGATTGCTCACCCCAGGTATCTCAACAGGGTATTGAAATGCTAGAAATACGCCTTCACGCGCACGCTCTTCGGTCGCCATCTCGTTAAGGTCTTTGTCTTTGAAAGATATTGTGCCTTCAGTTACTTCGTAAGCTGCGTTGCCAGCCAAAACTTGTGAAAGTGTACTCTTGCCTGAACCATTCGGCCCCATGATGGCATGAATTTCACCGGCTTTAACTTCTAGATTCAAACCTTTAAGAATCTGCTTGCCTTCAACGTTTGCGTGTAAATTTTCAATTTTTAACATGTTATCTCTCTTAAACAGTCCGTTCTGATTCTGTATTAACTGCGTTCTACATAAGTACTTAGTTAACCGACAGAACCTTCAAGGCTTACTTCTAGTAATTTGGTCGCTTCAACAGCAAATTCCATCGGTAGTTCTTTGAATACTTCTTTACAAAAGCCATTCACAATCATAGATACTGCGTGTTCAGCATCAATACCTCTTTGTTGGCATAGAAATAACTGATCATCACTTACTTTAGATGTCGTTGCTTCATGCTCGACAACAGCCGATTTGTTTTTGCTTTCTATATAAGGGAAGGTGTGCGCGCCGCACTGATCACCGATTAACAGCGAGTCACACTGGGTATAGTTACGCGCATTTTCAGCGTTAGGGCCAATGCGTACTAAACCTCGGTAGCTACTGTCACTTTTTCCTGCGGAGATACCTTTTGCGATAATGGTGCTTGAGGTGTTTTTACCCAAGTGAATCATCTTGGTGCCGGTATCGGCCTGTTGGAAGTTATTCGTGAGGGCAACAGAATAAAATTCGCCGACGCTATTATCACCACGTAAAATACAGCTAGGGTATTTCCAGGTAATGGCAGAGCCGGTTTCAACTTGGGTCCAACTGACTTTGGAATTTTTGCCAATACAGGCTGCACGTTTGGTCACAAAATTGTAAATGCCGCCAAGGCCATTCTCATCGCCAGGGTACCAATTTTGTACGGTTGAGTACTTGATCTCTGCATCATCGAGTATAACTAGCTCTACCACTGCCGCGTGCAATTGGTTTTCATCACGCATGGGGGCAGTACAGCCTTCAAGGTAACTCACATGACTACCTGCTTCAGCGATAATCAATGTGCGTTCGAATTGACCGGTATTCGCTTCATTTATCCGGAAGTAAGTAGACAGCTCTAACGGGCAACGAACGCCTTTTGGAATAAAGACAAATGAGCCATCACTAAATACCGCTGAGTTTAGAGCGGAGTAATAATTGTCTCGTTGTGGAACGACACTACCCAAATATTTTTTGACTAACTCAGGGTGTGAATGTACGGCTTCAGAAATAGGACAGAAGATGACGCCCGCTTCGGTCAGTTTCTCTTTGAAAGTCGTACCAATAGAGACGCTATCGAAAACGGCATCTACAGCGACACCAGCCAAACGAGCACGCTCGTGTAAGGGAATGCCCAGCTTTTCATAGGTCTCAAGTAGTTTAGGATCAACTTCATCAAGGCTTTGTGGCGCATCGTTAGGGTTTTTTGGCGCAGAAAAATAAGCGATGTCATTAAAATCGATTTTTGGGAATCTAACTTGGGCCCACTCTGGCTCATCCATTTCCTGCCAGCTCTTGTATGCTTTAAGTCGCCACGCCAATAACCATTCAGGTTCTTTCTTCTTGGCAGAAATGCGCCGGATAACATCTTCGTTTAATCCAGGCTCAAAGGTTTCTGACTCGATGTCGGTCACAAACCCATGTTCATACTCGCGTTTTATCAGCTCTTTCACTGCTTGATCGGAGTCAGACATGCTTTAGGGCTCTCCTATGAATGGTCATAATTTTTAAAAAAATCACCGTATTTGCTCAAGGTGATTATTAGCGGATTACACGATTATATAATAACCTAGTAATTTAGTCAGGTATTTTAAATTTGCCTATATTGAATGCCCTATTTGAGAGTCAAAAACTGACATAAAAAGCCGATATACAGGAAATGAAAAATAAAAACACAGCATGAAATACAAAAACGGGCGCATTGTAGCGTTTTTTTCTGAAAAAATCAGATTTAGCATCATTTATCGGTCAGAGAGTAAGCTAAGATTAATACACCCGTAATTTAATATGAGTAGATAATGGCTGTTTACACCAAAATGTTACCAGAAGATATTGAAATGGTCGTGCATCAATATCAAATAGGCCTAGTTCATCGCTATCAGGAGATTAGTGCGGGCATTGAGAATACCAATTATTTTTTAACGACACGTATAGATTTTGCTGGAAATTCGGGTAAAAAACAGCTTCAAGAATGGGTGTTGACTATTTTTGAAAATCTCGTCCCGGATGATTTACCCTATTTTTGTCATTTAACAGAGCATCTAGCGAAAGATGGCTTTGATGTGCCTGCTCCAATTAAAACCAGGCGGGACGAATACCTGTTTAGCTTTAATGACAAGGTAGGGGTCATTGTACCCAAGCTCTCTGGCCACTCTTTAACCCGACCAAGCTCAGATGACTGTGCTCAATTGGGTTGTTATTTGGCTAAGATGCATTTGTCTCTTGGCGAGTTTTCTTCGTTTAAGCCATTGGTGCGAGATGTTGAATGGATGAAGCAGCAAAGCGAGCAGTTGAAAGGTGTCATGCCTGGCGATGACTTTACCTTGCTGAAGTATTATTTAGCACGTTATCGCTCTTACAGTGCTGATCTATTAACTTGCCCTCAAGGCACAGTTCATGGTGACTTGTTTCGAGATAATGTGTTATTCGATAAGGGTAAGGTCTCTGGCGTATTTGATTTTTATCATGCTTGCGATGCTACTTTGTTATTTGACTTGGCGGTTATAGCGAATGACTGGTGTACAGTGAATGGCAGCTTAGATCTGGAGAAGCGAGAAAAATTGGTGTCGGCTTATCAGTCAATAAAACCGTGGACTGAAGAGGAGGCGGATATGTGGGAAAACTGTCTCGAATTAGCCGCATTACGCTTTTGGCTGAGTCGTTTGGTAAGTTTCTATTTGCCGGGATATCAGCAAAAATCTTTATTAGGTGAAACCTTAAAAGATCCTGCTGAGATGAAGGCGATTCTCTTGACCTTGCATCGTCCTCAAAATGATTCTTGTTAAAACCAGTTAAGTATTTTATTCAAATAGTGCATTAATATTTATATTGTAGCTTATGTCTATCAGTTTCCAACCTTGTTCTGGTTGGTAATAATTTAGCTCCCAAATAAGTGCGGCCTCTTGGTACTTTAATAAATATGATATTTTATAAAAATGCTCGCCAACTGATTGTTTTTTGAGTTGAGAGAAGGATAAGGGCTTGCCTTGGCTTTGGTTGACTTTTTTTAAAGCCAGAGCCATTTTTTTGCCTCGTTCTTCAAATTTTTGTGAGTCAACACCAATATAGCTAGACATAAGGGAATAGGCAGATTCAAAATCACCCGAAACGAGTTGTGACATAAAATAGTCGCTCGCTTGGCTTATTTTCTTTTTAGTTGTTAGTGACTTGGCAAAAACAGTGCTCGATATGAATGTGCTGCAAATTAAGGCGCTGCAAATTAAGAGAGTTCTCATCAACGATGCTGATGTTAGGTGGCGCAAATTGTAGTCCTCATTAAAGTTCGGGTTTCGATGCTGGGCAACGATAATTCAGGTGGCTAGGAAGGTGAGAGGTTTATGTCATCAAATACCTTATGCTTAACTCATCTCTTCTGGCATGAAGTCATTAATCTTTATGCCAAAGTCCTTGGGGTCTTCATAGCTAACAATCTTGGTTGTAGAGCCAGCTTTACCTAGATCAACCATGGTTGGTTTGACATAAGCATTACTTTTGGCATTGTATATTATATTCACCAGTGGTTTTAAGGGCGATAAGGGGTTCTGAGCGATTACGACAGCAAGGTAGCCATTGTCTAGTCGAACTAAACTACCTGTCGGGTAAACTCCCATGCATTTGATGAACTGATGGACCAGGGACTCATCAAAATTTGTCTTGCTGAGTTCTAATAAAGTACGCATGCCATAGGAGGAAGGTATCGCCTCTTTATAGCAGCGTTTGTTGGTAACAGCATCATAAGTATCAACAATGGCAAACATTCGGCCATATAAAGAAATAGCCGAGTTTTTTAGCCCTTTTGGGTACCCTGAACCATCAACGCGTTCATGGTGCTCTTGTACTATTTTAAGTGAAATGTCAGAAATATCATTATTGTGTTCAAGTAAACGGACTGCGATGTTGACATGATTTTTAACTTGCGCGAACTCTTCCGGAGAGAGAGGACCTTCGCGCTCAAAATATTCGCTGGTAATATGCGCTTGGCCGACATCGTGTAATAACGCGCCGGTAATGCATTGCTCTATTTCTTTTGGCTCCAGGCCATAAGCATGGGCGAAAATACCCATTAAGGTGGCAGAATTTACTGAGTGTTCGTACAAGTAATTATCTTTATTGCGGATCTTGCCTAACCAGGTTAACGCATCTTTATTACGCATAATAGAGCGAGATATCGCTTTTGACGCTTCATCAAAATAGCCTGGGTGTATTTCGTCACCGTTTCTGATGGCGCTGATGGTTTGGCTAACGATAGATGAGGAGGTCTTGAAAATTTCTTTAGCGTTGCTCCACTCCAGAGTGAGCGATTGATATTCGGTAGATATTTGTTGCTTTAAGTTTGCTAGTTTCTCTTCGATAATGTCACCAAAGAGTTCTTTATTTTGCTTTTCGGCGTCATCGTTAGCTGAAAGCAGGTCGATGACATCGAGCCCTTTTGCCGTGTCGATGACGACCTGTTGAATGCCTATTTCAACAAATTTACTAATAATACGGCTATCACGAATCATGCCTTTTCTTTTTTTAGGCATCGGGACGTTAGGCGTTTCGATGATTTCTGCGATATACATATCAACCATTAAGTCTGTAATGGCTATTTTCTTTAGCACCTGGCTATTTCCTTCAATCAATGTATTCCTTTTACCTTCTTAGATTGCTGTTTTTCTTAAATTTATTCTATAAATAGACTATAGACTATTTTTTAAGCAAGCCAACTATACGCCGTAATTAGTTACTAATGACCCATACTAGGCGCGTTTCGCGGTGACTTATGATGTCTAGTAACCGAATGTAGCTATAGAGACTTGCTTAGTTAGTGGCAATTTATAGCGGCAGTGATAGGATAACAAAAATTTTATAAGTACGAGATTTAGTTATGAGTGTTGATCAACAAAATTTAAAAATAGTGAAGCCAGATTTAAAGCCCAATAATCCGAATTTTTCGTCAGGGCCATGTAGCAAACGGCCAGGGTACAGTGTTGATCAATTGAATATTGAAACCCTGGGGCGTTCGCATCGTGCGAAGATAGGCAAAACAGCTTTGGAGCTGTGCTGTACCGAAACTGCACGTTTACTTGGGCTTCCTGAAGGCTATCGTGTTGGCGTCGTAGCAGGTTCAGATACAGGTGCGATGGAAATGGCTATGTGGTCACTACTTGGGCAGCGTCCTGTGGATATTTTTGCATGGGAGTCTTTTGGTAAAGGTTGGATCACCGATATTGTTAAGCAGTTGAAGCTTGACGATGTTAATGTCTATGAAGCAGATTATGGCTTGTTGCCCGATTTCACTCAGGCACAGTCTGATCATGATATTGTTTTTACCTGGAATGGCACGACATCGGGTGTGAAAGTCGATGATGCAGATTGGATTGCAGATGATCGGGAGGGGCTGACTATTTGTGATGCAACATCTGCCGTATTTGCGATGAATATGCCTTGGGAAAAACTGGATGTTGTCACATTCAGCTGGCAAAAAGTACTAGGTGGAGAAGGCGCTCACGGCATGTTAATTTTGAGTCCACACGCAGTTGCCAGGCTTGAAAGTTATACGCCGTCTTGGCCAATGCCAAAGCTCTTCAGAATGACCAAAGCAGGCAAACTTATCGAGGGCATATTTAAAGGTGCGACCATTAACACCCCTTCCATGTTGTGCGTTGCTGATTACTTGGACGCACTGAGCTGGGTGGATGGCCTAGGTGGTGTGTCAGCCTTAATTGAGCGCTCCGAAAAGAACTTGTCTGTGATTGAGACGTTTGTTGCGGAGAATGACTGGATTAATTTCTTGGCACAAGATAAAGCGACACGCTCAAACACCAGTGTCTGTTTGGTATTGGATCTGCCAGCAGACGCATTGAAATCGATGATCAGTTTACTGGAAGAGGAAGCGGTTGCTTACGATATCGGTGCTTATCGTGATGCGCCAGACGGTCTGCGAATCTGGTGTGCAGGTACGATAGAAAGTTCTGATTTAGACGCGCTTATGCCCTGGTTGAAATGGGCTTATGAGCAAGTTAGCGCTTAGCTATGTACCTACTGTGCTTGTTTAAAGCTCTTGCTAGCAGTGGTCCATATAACTAGTAGCTACTAGCCTAAGTAGTCGCTCGCCTTACAAAGGTATTTGTCTATAGGTGCTAATCAAAAAAAAGTGGCTATACTGAAAAAATAGCGATCCGGTATCGCTATTTTTTTATTAACCTGGACAGAGAAAGAGTAAATTAATATGGAAATCAGTACTTTAGTTTCTTGGCTCGTACTAATATTTGTTATTTTTTATATTATACGTATTTTCAATACACTGGTTTCCTTTAAAAATCGATTCCAGAACGCCTTCTCTCAAATTGAAGTTCAACTTAAGCGTCGATATGACCTTATTCCAAACCTGGTTGAAACAGCGAAGTCCTATATGACGCATGAGCGTGAAACGCTTGAAGCCGTTATTTCGGCTAGGAATGGCGCGCTGGCCGGTTTAAAGGCGGCATCATCGAACCCTGCCAGTGGCCAGGCTTTACAGCAGTTAGCGTCGAGTGAGGGTCTTTTACAGAGCGCATTAGGTAAGTTGAATATTGCGGTAGAGGCCTACCCTGATCTTAAAGCAAATGAAAATATGATCCAGCTATCAGAAGAGCTGACAAGCACAGAGAATCGGGTCGCTTTTGCGCGTCAGGCATTTAATGACTCGGTAACGTCTTACAATGAGTATCGACAGAGTTTTCCTCATAATCTTTTTGCACCTACTTTCGGTCATAAAAAAGATGCAGCCTTACTCGAGTTTGAAGATTCTGCCGAAATTCAAGCGGCGCCAAAGGTTTCTTTTTAAGGCCATATTTCAAAACGCCTGATATGGGCGTTTTTCTTTTCAATTACGCGTTTACCCCCTATGTACTAATTTTGCCCCAATGTACTAATAAAGAGGCTATTTACAAATAGCCTAATAAGTCTTCAATAGTGAGGGATCATGAACTTTTATCAAGCACAGGATCAGGCGCGTAAGCAGTCTCGTTTACTGGTTCTGCTTTTTGCAATCGCCGTCATTTTCTTGGTTTTGATTACGAATCTTTGTGTGGCATTTTTTGTGTTATACAGCAACCCTGAATATGCCCTGAATAGTTATAACCCGATCCATGTTTCTCCGGTGGAATTTGTTCCATGGGTAGAAGGACTAATACAGGCCTTGGGATGGAAAAAATTTGTTTGGACAACGCTCTTGGTTTGCGGCGTTATTTTTATGGCAATGGGCTTTAAATGGCACTCTTTGAGTGAAGGGGGGCGGGTTGTTGCGGAGTCTCTCGGCGGACGATTGCTTGCACCAAATACCAGTCAAATAGCTGAAAAAAGGTTATTGAATATTGTTGAAGAAATTGCGCTTGCTTCGGGTGTGCCGGTGCCACAGGTTTATTTACTTGAACATGAACAGGGTATTAATGCTTTTGCAGCAGGTCTATCGACTGAGGATGCTGTAATCGGTGTGACTCAGGGTAGTTTGAATTACTTTAATCGGGATCAATTGCAAGGCGTGATCGCGCATGAGTTTAGTCACATATTAAATGGCGATATGCGCTTGAATATGAAGTTGTTGGCAGTTTTACATGGCATTTTGATGATCAGTGAGGCTGGGCGTGGTCTCATGAGTATGGCCTCTTATCGACGGTACGGTTATCATCGATCTTTCTCTCATTCGAACCGAAAGGGTGGCGCTGTAGCAGGTTTTTTTGTCTTGGGTTTGTGTCTTTGGTTGATTGGTTTGTTGGGGCAGCTATTCGGTGCATTGATTAAATCAGCGGTGGGTCGACAGCGTGAATTTCTTGCCGATGCTTCAGCTGTTCAATTTACGCGCAACCCGGATGGTATTGCTGATGCTTTAAGTATAATTGGCGGCGCTGCTGAACAGTCTAGAGTCACACATAGAGGGGCGCATGAAGTGGCCCATTTGTTTTTCTCAAGTTCTTCATCTCTCAGAAACCGTTATGCGCAACGGATGCAGGCAAGTTTTGCCCTGTTTGCCACTCACCCTCCTTTGGAGGAACGAATTAAACGTATTTCACCAAAGTGGCGGGGTAGATTTCTTAAAGCTGAACCACAGCAATTCTCATCGGGTGCGGGTGATGACTATCTTCAGGAGCAGTCTCAGGGGCAATCTTCCGTTGGTGCTTATGCTGCTGCATTTAGTAAAACGCTGGGGGGCGGTATAGCAACTTCGAATACTGAAGCCTTGAAGTCTAGCTCTTTAAATGGTTTGGATGCGTCCATAATCGATGTTTCGGCAGAACCGAATAAAAGCCATCAGGGTGCAACTTTTGAGCTAATCTCGCAAGGCGATGAAGTAGACAAAAAAACTGAACCTAAGCAGCGGCACAATGAAGAGTCGTGGTTAGTTGCTCTTAAAGAAAAAGCACATGAGCCATTAGATGCATCCCACTTGATGATCGCATTGTTACTGGACAAAAATGAACTTATACAGAAAAAGCAGTTAATGATATTGGGTTCTAAGCAAGTAAAATGGGTAAAGCCTGTAACAGCATCTTATCATCAGGCGCGCCAATTAAAAGCCCCTGCACGTCTGGAAATAGCTGAACTAGCAGTACCAAGTCTTAAGCTTCTATCTTTGCCTCAATACAAGCTTGTGCGTGAGCTGATGTCATCAATGATTCATGCCGATGGAAAAGTTGACGTGTTTGAATGGCTGATTTTTCAATTGCTGAAACAGTATTGTGATCGTCACTTTGGGCT